>BNJS01002002.1_pt1 | contig 284730 bp, 353 predicted proteins | sample 8540461 | NCBI WGS metagenome assembly BNJS01 (sample SAMD00202454, study PRJDB9452) | human saliva metagenome | isolation source: human saliva | place: Japan
GTTAAATTAAATGATCCCCTAATGGGGACGGAAACCCTTTTTCGCTATCGTTTTTTAGATAGTGCTTTCAATCGTGTTAAATTAAATGATCCCCTAATGGGGACGGAAACTTAGCAGACTTACGCAAAAGCTATTGAAGACAAAATGGCTTTGTTAAATTAAATGATCCCCTAATGGGGACGGAAACTAGGTTAGTTAGTGCGGTGATTGATGTAGATTGTGATACGTTGGTTAAATTAAATGATCCCCTAATGGGGACGGAAACATGTAAAGGCGTAGCCCCTCGATTAGTTCTACAATCTCCTCTAAGTTAAATTAAATGATCCCCTAATGGGGACGGAAACCTTTGGATACATTTACGTAATTAGGAATGTATGGTTCAGGCAAGTTAAATTAAATGATCCCCTAATGGGGACGGAAACCCGTTGATACTAATATAGCCGTATGTTAATACAGCACCAGTATGTTAAATTAAATGATCCCCTAATGGGGACGGAAACATTTAGAGATTTTACTCTCTTTAACTACACTTTCATAACCAGTTAAATTAAATGATCCCCTAATGGGGACGGAAACAGTCAAGTAATTTTGTTATGTGATTAATAGGTGAAATATGAAAACGTTAAATTAAATGATCCCCTAATGGGGACGGAAACATTCGTTTTGACATTGATATACTATGTTATTTTGCTTATACAAGTTAAATTAAATGATCCCCTAATGGGGACGGAAACCCGTTATTAGCTTTATTTACATCTACAAAGCTATTAAGCTCTTGTTAAATTAAATGATCCCCTAATGGGGACGGAAACTAGGTACGCATTAGGATTTCTTTGAAATAGTCATTCTTGAAGTTAAATTAAATGATCCCCTAATGGGGACGGAAACTGGCGGACTTCACCACCTCAGATAGTGGAATTTCAAGGGTTAGTTAAATTAAATGATCCCCTAATGGGGACGGAAACGTGATGAGTACGGAACGAATGAACAAAAAGAATTATATAAAGAGTTAAATTAAATGATCCCCTAATGGGGACGGAAACAACTCTAATACTTTTTGCTCATCATCACTCAATTTAGAGGTATGTTAAATTAAATGATCCCCTAATGGGGACGGAAACTGTTAGCCATAATTAGCTCCTTTTCTACCGCCTAGCGGTGTTAAGTTAAATTAAATGATCCCCTAATGGGGACGGAAACGCATCACATTCAAATTGTGTAGTAGGTACAGCTACTTTTCGCGTTAAATTAAATAATCCCCTGATGGGGACGGAAACCTATAGTCTTCATCTACGTTATCAAGTAAAGCCTTTATATATTGTTAAATTAAATAATCCCCAGATGGGGACGGAAACGTTAAATACCCTAAATTTATTAGAATATTGTGTAGGATACGTTAAATTAAATAATCCCCTAATGGGGACGGAAACCTACGAAAATCGGTGTACAAATGTCAAATTTTTCTTTCATGTTAAATTAAATGATCCCCTAATGGGGACGGAAACGCGTTTAATTCTGCAACCTTTCTTTCTGTATCCGTCATTGTTAAATTAAATAATCCCCTGATGGGGACGGAAACTTTCAAGGTGATTATTATAAAAATAATCTTTAACGTGTTCGTTAAATTAAATGATCCCCTAATGGGGACGGAAACTAGTGGATTTTTTAGCAGTTTTAGTAGTTTCGATTTCTCTTTGTTAAATTAAATAATCTCCTAATGGGGACGGAAACGCATGACTATACATATCATCATTTAATATATGACCTATCTCATGGTTAAATTAAATAATCCCCTAATGGGGACGGAAACAATTTTTTAGATTCTAGGTATTCTATAAATTCTTTAATATCTTGTTAAATTAAATAATCGAAAATTGCAATAACAAGTTGAACATTACCAGCTAAATAGTCCATCAGGTCGCATAAGAATAAATCCTGTCCAGTTCGACCTCGAAGAGTTCATCCGGTGTTCGGTATCCGAGAAGCTTCCGTGGCAACCCATTACACCAGAGTTCGACCTGAGCTATCTGCTCATTGGAATAGCTGTCGATCCGTTTTCCTTTCGGAATAAAACCTACGAATTAATCCGTTATGGCGCTCCACCGATCCTTTCTCGCAGGATGTGTAGGGATGGGCAAAATAGACCAGTGTTTTTACTCAAAGTCTCTAAATCAGATAGTGTCGAAAAACTCGGAACCGTTGTCTGTGGTGATTGTCTTAAAGACATCATCCCAGTGTTCTTCAAATTGAGAATGAACTGTTGATAGAGCATTCATGACGCTGTTCGGATTACGACCGGGGATGCGAATCATCCAGTACTCCCTGGTCTTTCGCTCAATCATGGTCAATAGGGCATCATCGTTATTATTTTTTTGAGCCGATAACAAGATCTGCTTCCCAATGTCCAAACTCCTTACGGTCATTTACAGATGCTGGGCGTTCTTCAATGCTCCGACCGAGAATTCGCTTATTTTTATGAACCTGTGTTTTTTTAGGTGACCTGCGAAGTTTTTCCGGAAGATCGATGTTCTTGATTCCAAGAAGTCCGAGATCAATGTAACCATAAAGTGTTTTTGTACAGACAATCTGATCTCTGGTGAATAATTCATTTTTCAAGGCACGGCCTACACAAGCATCAAGTGACCATCCTTCTTCGAAGAACTTCTGCTCTACAAAAGAGATGAAGTTAGATTTCTCGAAAAAGTCATAGTGCCGGCAGCATGACTGGCGATTTCGCTCATAAGCATCTTGACCAGCAGTGGCTTTATAACGGAGGATATTTCCTTTGTATAGTGACACAGTTCCGCGCTTGATCTCATTTCGAACGGTGTTCGGTGCGCAGCCAATTTCCTTGGCAATCCTGTTAGGACTCCATCCATCTTTGAGTCGAGTCTGAATCAAAACACGGCACTCAAATGTAAGATGTTGTCCTTTTCTGTGCTCATTTGCGGTATAATGTAAGTGGTCCATAGGGATTTTCTCCTTGTGAATAAAGTTTAGTCACTTACATTCTACCAAAGGAAGAGAGCCGTATGGACTCTTTGTATTACTTGTTCAACTTGATTTTACAATTTATCTAAATTAAATAATCCCCTGATGGGGACGGAAACTGTGCAAATACAAACACGTTTTGTGGGATTGTGTGTTCAAGTTAAATTAAATAATCCCCTGATGGGGACGGAAATGCTAGTTCAGTGTAGTGCTTTTCGAGTTCTATTTGTTGGTCTAGTTAAATTTAATAATCCACTAATGGGGACGGAAATCCGTTTTTGGCTAGTAACGCCATAAGCATTTTATTTTGTTCTTGTTAAATTAAATTATCCCCTAATGGGGACGGAAACTAATCATGATTCTTCTCACTTTCGTTTCTAAAAATTAAATAGTTAAATTAAATGATCCCCTGATGGGGACGGAAATTTGCGTTTCTCGGTTTCGATATTCTCGTACTCTTGAATCGTTAAATTAAATAATCCCCTGATGGGGACGGAAACCTAATTAAAGCGTAGTTAATGAATACTTTCATTGTTTTTACCTGTTAAATTAAATAATCCCCTGATGGGGGCGGAAACTTTTCATCACCAGTAATTACCTTGTAGATAGGGTCAATAATGGTTAAATTAAATAATCCCCTGATGGGGACGGAAACAATTCATAGTTAATAAACATTCTCATTTTAAACCTCCATTAGTTAAATTAAATAATCCCCTGATGGGGACGGAACAAATTAATATTTTCTTTTAATGACAAAATAACCACTCTTATAGGGTGGTTATTTTGTGTATAAAAATATTTTTTTGTTATTGATAGTCTATAAATTTAAAGTGTTGATCTTCATCTTATTTTTATGATCTAATAGAGATAAGTTAACTTAAATTTTGATATGGGGAGGATATCATGGCTGAGATTACGTCCTTAATGAAGGATATTAAGGGAATATTAGATAATAAAAATCAATTTGTTATACCTGACTTTCAACGGAGTTTTGTGTGGACTGATAAAGAAGTAGATACACTTTTTTCTGATTTCAAGGAAGATACAGATAATTACACGGATAGGATGGATACGTTGCCTGGGTATTTATTAGGCAATATTGTTTTGATTAGCAATGAGAATAATCCCACAAGATTTGATGTGATTGATGGTCAGCAAAGGCTTACAACATTGACGCTCATTTTCTGTGCATTAAATAATTTGTTTATGGATATTGCAGAAGAGACTCGTCGAAATCTTGGTGCTAATGCAGATATGTGGATGGGGCATACTTTTAGCTTTAAAGAGTATTTTAGAATACTAGATAATAATTTACAGTTTGTGGATTACAAAATTCTCCATACACAGGATTTAGAGTTTAAAGAGACTTATAAAAGTATCATTAAGCAAGGTGCTTTAGTAAGTGATGAGGATAACACTAGTGCTAATAATTTAGAGGCTGTTTATGAATCTATTCTTCAGCACTTAAGAAGTATTTATGATGATGAACCTCAGAAATTACTGTATTTCTTGCAGTACCTAACAACTAAAGTTAAGTTAATAGAAACTACAGCACCATCTATTGAACGAGCATTCCAGTTGTTTGAGATTTTAAACAATCGTGGACAGTCATTAGAGCCATTAGATCTTTTAAAAAATTACTTATTGAAGAATCTTACTTCTGCACCTGGCATTACACAGAATCAAATTAAAGACTTCTCAGATAGCTGGAGTCAGTTCTTAAAAATCTGAAAGATACAGGTAAATCAAAAGCGATTGAAACATCTACTTTCATTAAACATTTTATTATTGGTACAAGAGCTATTAATGTAAAGAAGAAGGATTTATTTGAGCATTTTAAAAAGAATGAACTCGTAGCTAACGATATTTTGCAACTTTCATCAGATATCAATTCCATCAGTAAGGTGTATGCTAGTATCAATAAAGATCCACTGTCTAATGATTTTTTGTCCAATGATGATGGGATGTATACGTTATTTACATTGTTTAATACCGTTCAAATTCATCCGTTGTTAATGCCGTTCTATAATGCTTCGCGTGTAGACAAGGTACAACTCGTTGATGCGGCTGTGAGATATGTAGCAGCAGTAATATTCTCGTATACACAGACGAATGCTATTGAAGCGGAATTACCTGAAATTATAGAAAAGATTTTACATGAATCTGATCCAGCACGCAGATTAGTGGTTGCGGTAACAGAGTTAGAGTTACGAACAAAACCATATGTTGACTTAATTCGTGCTTTATTGCCTGTGAAAGATTTTGGCTCCAAAAATAAGAAGCAAGCTCCAAAAGCATTCCAAATTCTTAAATTTATCGAGCTATACTTGAACCAAAAAGACAGCATTAAAACAAATAAAAAGATTGAGTTAGAGCATATCATGCCACAAGCTGCAGATAACGATGATTATTCCTTTGATGATGAAGATACTCGAAAAGAATATCTGAATCATCTAGGTAATTTGACACTGTTAGATAAGAGTTTAAATGCGTCTGTTAAGAATGGTAATTTTGCTGATAAATTAGATCATTATAAAGCCTGTGAATTTGTTATTACCAGAGCTTTGGCAGAAGAAATAGATAGCCCTGTCCAAAACCAACAACCTTTGATTAACTTCCAAAATACATATTTTACAGTAGAAGATCGTGACCAAATAACATACTGGGATAAACCTCAAATTGATGAACGAGGCCAAAAACTCGTAGAAGTCTTGGAAAAGCTACTATTAAAACAGGTCCCATAAAGTAATAAAGGATGTCCCTGTTGAAATGAATAGAACCATTTGTATTATATTTCTTATGATACGAATGGTTCTATTGTTATATCGTAATAGGTATATGTTATAATAGACCTAGATTTAATCCTCAGAAAACTAAATCTGCGCTATTGTGATAGTGGTGCGGTTAAACGGCATTATTTTTAGCTTGCTAAAGTGCCTTTGGAGGTCTATTTACGATCTCCGCTGTTTTTTTGTACTTTAGAGCCAGTAAATACTTGCGGTTTGAAAGACAGGGTTAAAAAAATAATCCCCATAAGGAGACGGAAACTCAATCGGTAAAGAAGCATAATTAGTTATAAACTTTTTAAGGTTAAATTAAATAATTCCCCTAATGGGGACGGAAACTATATCAGATATCTTGAAGATTGTAAATAGTAAATCTTATTTGTTAAATTAAATAATCCCCTGATGGGGACGGAAACCATTTCTAATGTGTTTTGAATTGCTTCGATTTCTTCCGGTGTGTTAAATTAAATAATCCCCTAATGGGGACGGAAAAAGACCATATTCACGAAACTTACTATTTTTTTCTTTTTACAAAGATGTTAAAAAAAATTATCCCCTAGTGGGGACGGAAATCTCTATCTCTTTCTCTAACTCTATCTCTGGTGTTAAATTACTTAATCCCCATTCGGGGCCGGTTCTTATCTCAAAAACTCATATGAGTACAAAAATATAGCCAGTATATTCTTATTTAGGAATATACTGGCTTTTTTGTATAATTCTGAGGGTTTTCTATTGGTTTTAATCAGAAATGAATATATAATGAAGACAATAGTTCTTTTATTTCTTAAGTAGAGTTTGGAGGCGATGTGATGGGTAAATGGGATGCACTGGTAAAGGGTGCATTGCTTCATGATATCGGCAAAGTTGTGTATCGAGCTAATCAGGGAACCGATGCACATTCTAAGCGCGGCGCTGCTTTCATCGAGCCCTATTTTTCCAATATGGGCTTGAAGCAAAGTATTACTCATTGTTTAAAGTATCATCATGGGAAAGAGCTTAGTGTGGCTCAACTAAAAAATGATGATTATGCATACATTGTGTATGAAGCAGATAATATTGCGGCTGCTGTAGACCGTCGAGATCTTGATGAAGGTGAGAGTTCCTCTACACAGAAGTTTGATAAAGAGTTACCACTTCAATCAATCTTCCGCGTATTTGGTGGTAAAACTAGCACGCTACCCTTACAGTATTATTTACGTGGTATCGATGTATCTGGTCACTTTAATTATCCTGAAAGTGATAAAACAATACGTGCATCAAGTGATAAATATAAGGTACTATATGATGTATTAGTACAGAACTTTCAGCAACAACCAATAGATAATATGTCCGTTAATGAGTTGTTGAGAATTTATGAAGATACTGTGTCTTATATACCATCTAGTACGGCAACAGATCAGGCTAATGATATTTCTTTGTATATGCACTCGAAGATAACAGCTGCGGTGGCACATAGTATGGTGCATTATTTGAGGAGCAGGGAATTACTGATTATAAAGAATACTGTTATCAGAATTCTAAAAAGTTCCGTAACATGCCAGCTTTTAAACTCATATCTGGAGATATTTCTGGTATCCAGAATTTTATTTATACGATTCCATCTAAAGGGGCATTGAAATCATTGCGTGGTCGTTCATTCTATTTAGAAATTTTGATGGAACAAATTGTAGATGAGTTGTTAGATGCATTACAGTTAACACGAGGAAACCTTATTTATAATGGTGGCGGTCATTTTTATATATTGGCTCCTAATACAACAAAAACTAGTACCTCTATTGAAACTATGGAGAAATCCATTAACGAATGGTTCTTAACAGTATTTGGTACTAAATTGTATTTAGCACTTGGTTCCGCTACAGCAACAGCCGATGAGTTAATTCAATCGCAACGTACATTATTCCGTAAGGTGAGCCAATCTGTTGGTGAGGCTAAGTCTAAACGATATTCTGAACAGCACTTAACAGATCTATTTAATCCAAATAGTACGTATAACACGGTCCTTCATGGTGAACGGGAATGCTCCATTTGCCACACATCAACAGCAACCCTATCTCCTTATGGTAAGGGTACAGATGCGGAGGCTTGTTCAATTTGTAATGGTTTGTATCGTTTAGGGGAACAGATTGTTGATAGTCGAGATACTGTTTTTGTATTAGCTCGACCAAATAATAATGATACTTGTGAAAGTATTCCAAAGGTTGAAGTATATGTTAACAACTGGAATGATGATGCGGATAATTTGAGACTCTATCTCTATGTAGTTACTGAAGCGTCACTACAAAAGTTTGAAGCTAATCATGAGATTCTAAGAATCTACTCTAAGAATACAGCCAAAACTGGACATAATGTATTCAATCGTATCTGGTTAGCAGATTATGTAGCACGTAAGGACAATGGTCAAGTTTATGAGTTTGAAGAGCTAGCTACATCAAGTGGTTTAGGTGAGGACAAGGGGATTAAACGTCTTGGTGTATTACGCGCTGACGTGGATAACCTTGGGGCAGCATTCATTGGGGGCTTTATTTCTGAAGGATTAGATCGATTCAAATACGGCACCCTATCACGCTATGCTGATCTATCACGTGATTTAGCTATGTTCTTTAAGGTTGCTGTTAATAAGATGGCTCAAGGCGATATACAAGGTTTCGGTACATCTGTTATGCCATTTACTATTTGGGCAAATAAACAAGTTACGACTAGAAAAATACACGTTATTTATTCTGGTGGTGATGATGTTTTCCTTGTTGGTGCATGGGATGAATTGTTGGAGTTGGCAATTGATATTCGTGAGAAATTAGCAGAGGTTACAGATAATAAAATCACTATGTCTGCTGGCCTAGCTTTATTCTCTCCATCCTATCCAATTAGTCAAATGGCAGCGATTACAGGCTTACTTGAAAGTGTAGCTAAAGATAATGACGGCAAAGATAGTATCGCTTTATTCGGATTTGAAACAAACTCAAACGGTGAAGAGCGTATATGCCGACATGTATATAAATGGGATGACCTCATTAATAATGTAATAGAAGATAAGCTCTATACACTGGATCAATTATTTGTTATTCCAGGCATTAATGAGGTGCAAGATTCAAAAATGAAATTAGGTAAAGGCCTAATTTATAAATTGATGGAATTGTTACAAGGTATATTAAATGATAGAGCTTTAGGTAAACATATTAATGTGGCTCGTATACTCTATTTATTGGCTAGATTAGAACCTAAGAAAAAAATAATCCTACCTATGAATCATATAAAAACTTTGTTACCGCTATTCATAGATGGATTCAATCAGAAGAAGATTGCAAAGCTTTGTTAACAGCTTGCAACCTCATTGTTTACTATATGCGTGATACAAAGTGAGGAATAGTATATGACACAAGGTAAATTTAATTGGGATATAGATATTGTCACTAAGGCAGAAGAAACTATCGGTCGTTTAAGATATAATCCAAAAATGCAGAAAAAAACAGATGAAGTATTTGACGTAAAGTATGCACAAGTACGTAAAATTTTTATCTAGCGTAGTGGCCATTAAAAAAATAAATTGGGTGTAGAGCAACGTAAAAAGCAAATCCTTTGATAAGCTACCTGAAAAATATAGCGATGGAGGTTCGTTTTTTTAAAAAAACTACATTCTTATATCAAGCTGGTCGAGATAAAGATAATAAATATCCAGTAAAAAAACTTTATTGAAGATAGTCAATTGGTAGAGATGGTTGAATGCATTGGTACTGATGTTAATAAATTTGAAATGTTCTGTAAATATGTAGAAGCATTAGTAGCTTTTTATAAATATAGAGCAGTCAGTGTTATAGCTGCGTCTAATGAAGCATGGAACAAAAATAAACAGTCTAGTTATCAAAATTACAATCAAGCAAATGGAAATCGTCGATAGGAGGGGCACAAGATGGAGAACAATGATAATTTAAAATCCTTACGTGGTAAATTACTAATTACAGGTACTATTAAACTAGAAACTGGTATGCATATTGGTGCTAGTAATGACTTTGCTCCTATTGGATCTGTTGATACACCATTCATTCGTGATGTAGTTTCTCAAGAGCCTATCATTCCTGGTAGTTCGATTAAAGGTAAATTACGTACTTTACTAGCCAAGAGCTATTGTGATGATTATATAATGAATGAGATTAAGGCTGATAAAGAAGAAATCAAACGTTTATTTGGCTCTGTAAATCCTGTAAAACCAGCACGGTTGCAGTTTTATGATTTATTTATCACAGATGAAACTCGTCAATTGTTTGCCAATATAGAGACTGATACATATATGGGTGAAATCAAGTTTGAAAATACTATTAATCGTGTTGATGGCAGTGCTAATCCTCGTCAAATTGAACGTGTTCCAGCAGGTACAGTATTTACATTTAAAGTAGCCTATAATATTGAAAGCGAAGCTGAAGTGGCTGAGGATATGAATATACTAAAAAATGGTCTTGATTTATTAGGTATAGATTATCTTGGTGGTCATGGTTCTCGCGGCTATGGTCGTGTGAGCATTTCTATTGATGATGTAAAGTCAGTAGGTAATAGTACTATTAATACGCAGGATTTATTAGATATATTAAGAAAGTAGGTTGTTACTATGAACTACTATCTATATCCACTGCGTTTTCTTACACCGGTGCACTTTGGAGATACCTCAGAAGGCGGTAGTTTAGAAACTATTTCCCTTACACTCGGTTCTGATGCACTATTTGGTGCATGCTGTCATGAAATCAGTCATGATAAAAGTTTACTACAATCTTTTATCGACTCTGTAAAAGAACAGCATATTGTACTATCTAGTTTGTTTCCGTACTGCATAGATAATGGTGAGTATCAATTATATATACCTTCACCTATTATGCAAATCGATTCAAAAGAGATACCGATTACAAGTTTTGAGGAAACAAAACGGGTAGCTACGGAACAAAAGAAAATTAAAAAAATCGAATATATTCGTACATCTCAGTTACAGAACTATAAACAATATATTCAATCTGATGTTTCACAGAAGCATATGCCTATCTTTGGTGCTAAGCAAGCATCTACACATGTAAATCTGCGTGGTGATAAAAGCCGACCATATTATGTAGGTAACTATCAATTCCTGACACATACAGGGCTATATATTATTGCTGGTTTTAGTGATGATTCTAGTCGTGATTTATTTGAAGCCATTCTTGAACTGCTAGGTCTTTCTGGGATTGGTGGCAAGCGTAGTGGCGGCTATGGGAAATTTGAATTAGCCGATGATCCAATTGAATTGGAATCTGAAGGTGTTTATGAAGATGATTCTGCTTTATATGCATTGCTTCATAATAAGCACGGAAAGATGATGTGTATTAGTGCTTGTGTTCCAACTAGTGATGAAGTGGCTACTTTAAAACAAGGTTCTTATAAATTACAAAAGCGTGGTGGCTTTGTAGGCTCTACTGGAAGTGAGACTCAAGTAAAGCGTAATTCCTATCATGTTGTTAAAGAAGGCTCTGTTTGTCCAAAAGCGTTAGTAGGACAAATGCTTACCATTACAGGGGATAGTTTGCCTCACCCTGTATATCGTAATGGTATGGGCTTATGGATTGGGGTGGATTATGAGTAACCGTATTAATCATGCAAAATTATCACTCACTATTGTGAGTCCTACCAATATTGGTGGCCCTGAGAAACTAACAACTAAAGACTATATGTACAATTATGATGCCGGTGAAGTATACCTCCTTAATAACTATGAATGGTTTCGCTTTTTAGCTCGTCATAATAAATTAGCAGAGTTTGAAATATATATGCAGAATGAGATGGTAAGACCAAATGGTCGAACTATGTATGATTGGGCTAAAAATACTATTGGCGCATCTCAGCTAACAAAAGATGTATTAGGTCCTGCCATTGGCTCAATTATGAAATCATCGATATATAATGAAGGCCGTAAAAACTCATTAAACGATATTACACCTCAGATTCGTGGGGCAAATGGAGACGTTTATATTCCTGGTAGCTCGATTAAAGGTGTTATTGATAGTGCAATTATTTCGCATATGCTTCGTAATAATAAAGCATTTAGGAGTACTGTACAAAGAGAGTTAAGAAAAGTTTTAGATGTATATAAAAGAAAGAATGCTAGAAACCTTTTTCAAAGATATATTTAAGATGGTGAATCTAGCTATTCTTAAACATATTCATATCCTTACGAATAATGAAGGAAAACCATTTAAAGCTATTTTTAGCCAGTGCTTTTCGAGGCATTTCTGTTTCTGATGCTATGCCTATAGGTGCGGTTCAAACAGAGGTATTAAAGAAAGAAGATTCTTGTGTTGATGAAGATGGAACTCATGAAATTTCAGTACATCGTGAGTGCATTTTACCAAATCAGAAATTCACATTTACACTAACCCTTGATACGGCAATAACAAAGGAAATAGGGATTACTAGTATCGATCAAGTGTTAGATATTTTACAGGAAGACTTTGATGCTACGCATAAGTTATTAGAATCAAAATTTAAGAAAGTTAGTCCATCTATTTTTAAAGCTCTAGAACCAGCTAATGCCTATATTGGCAGTAACACAGGTTTTGTTCAAAAGACTATTATTATGGCTGCTTTCACAGATGATGAAAAAACAGGAATTGATATTATTAAAGCCATTTTAGATGTTAATTTCCAAAAGGCTAAGCATGATAGTAAAGACCATTTTATGGCACCTCGGGCCATAAAATTAGTGAAGTGGAATGGCAATTATTATGAGATGGGGGGCATTCATATTGGCAGATAATGTTGAAATTATGGCCATTGAATTAGGAATAACAGCGGATCCATCAATTAAAATTGTGCAGTCCATAGGCAGTGTATTGCACGGTGTGTTAATGGAGCTAGTAGGGACAGAATACGCAGGTCAGTTACATGAAACGGGCCTGCGCCCTTATAGCCAATATATCTATTTTAATAAAGAAAAAGGTCAATATATTTGGCGCCTTTCCGCTGTAACAGCAGAGGCCGTTGAACGGATATTGCGACCAGTATTAGATATACCTGAAAAAATATATTTAAAGCAAAAACGAGGTCATATCTATATTCAAAATAGAACCATCTTAGAGGAAACCTCCTATGAAGCACTAATGGCCAAGTTTTGGAGTGGTGAAGCAGAATATACGCAAGCTAAATTACAGTGTCTTACTACCACAAGCTTTAAGGTGGATCAACAATATACTATTTTCCCTGAAGCGTTCCGTATTTATCGCTACTTGTTGCGCCAATGGAATCAGTTCACTACCTTTGAAATGATGGATTCTGATGATTTATTAGCTGCACTTGAATCGGCTGCTTTTATTCGTGATTATAATTTGCGTATGGGTATGTATGGTTTAGAAGGAGTTAAAATTCGTGGTTTCCGTGGCGAGATTGTTATGCAATTTAAGCGGAACCTAGTGATGCAACGTATTCTATCTCTATTGACCTATTATAGCCAATTTACAGGGCTTGGAATTAAGACTGCATTAGGTATGGGTGGCGTACAAAGTGAGGTAGTACAATGAGAATTCTTTATACTCCCGTAGGGGATACAGATCCTATTCGTGGTTGCTATGATGGAGGGATGCTTCATATCGTAAGGCATTATAACCCAGATATGGCAATTCTAGTATTGAGTAAGGATATGGAGCAAAAGGAAGCTGCCAATCATAGATTTACTAAAGCTTTAAAACATGTGAAGACTGATTTAGATATCAAGCTCATACATACAGGACTTGAAGATGTCCATCGTATTGATACTTTACAACCGTTCGTTGACCATTTCTATGAGATGCTTTCAGAGTATCCTGATGCAGAAATCCTAATTAATTTAAGTTCTGGAACACCACAAATAAAGTTAATTATGTCCTACCTCAGCGTAGAACATGATGCGGTACGAGGTATTCAAGTTGATAGCCCTCAACGTGGTTCTAATCGCTCTGAGCCTGCAGTTAATGATGACGAAGATATTGAAATTGTTATTGAAAATAACTTTGATGATCAAGAAGACAGTGAAAACCGATGCCATGAACCTCAAATGGGATATATCAAGCGTAATAATATTAAACAATCTCTTCATACGCTCATTAGTAGCTATAAATACAAAGAGGCTATAAGCTCTTATCATAGTTATAAAAGAACTTTTGAAGATGGTGTTGCTAATGATGTATTACCATTATTAGAACATGCTCAATTACGTTTAGGGTTGGACTATGATGGGGCCTTACAAAAGTCCCGTAAAGTGGGATCTATATCCTTATCCTCTATATTTGATGATAAGGAATTACGCAAATTACATGAGTTTTTAATGCTTATGGAAGTGCGATTAAAACAAGGTCAAATTGAGGACTTTGTTTTTAAAAACTACTCCATTTATGTATGAGTTGATGCGTTATTATTTTACCAAAAGAATTCCGTGTAAACTGGCGCCAAGTTGAGAAAAAAACATCTAAGGGAGTGCGCCTTGATATGGCAGCGTTTAAAAATCAGTATCCTAAACTTTATGAATCATGGAAGGAGAACTCTGATACTCCGTATCTACAAGAACTTCAAGTATCTTTTTATCATATGTTACATATGTTAGAAGAACAGGACACAGTAGATAGCTCTTTATTGAAGCAATTAAAAGAGATACGTAGAATTGAGCAAAAAAATTCGTAATAAAATTGCTCATGAGGTTGTTGTCTTTTTCTGAACAAGATATCTGTAACGCTGCAGAGATTCAATCGTTACAATCTTTCTTGCATCAGATTAAAAGATGTATTCTTCATTATTACTGGACAGGCAAAACAAAAATAAATTAATTTACGATAGCATTAATTCATATGTGTTAGAGCAGATTCAATAGTATAAATGCTCTTTTGTGCCGAATAATTTTTATAATTTATCATCTTTAGAGTAAATCGATTCCTTAGCGTATTCATTCGTATAAAAGGAGGCGACTCTATGTCATCCCTATATGTTACAGAAGCAGGATCGTTTATCAAGCGTGACGGTGGTCATGTAGTAGTGGGTCGAAATAATGAAGTGCTGTTTGAGGTTCCTTTGGAGCGGATTGAAGATATCACAGTCTTTGATTCAGTATCTATAACGAGCTCATTAGTGACTGATTTATCGAACGTGGTGTGCCGATTACATGGCTATCTGGTTATGGAAAGTATTTTGGTACTTTAATCAATACAAATACTATTGATATCAATAAACATAAGAAGCAATTCGATTTGTTAGATGATAATGCATTTAGAGTAGCGATGTCACGTAAAATTATTCGAGCGAAGGTGCGTAATCAGCTCACTATCCTTCGTCGTTATGCACGTAATTTAGAAGCAGATATCAATATAGATGCACAGATTGCTAATATTAAATCTGTACGTAGTCATATTGGTGAATGTATGCGTGTATCTGAGTTGATAGGCTATGAAGGGCTGATTAGTCGTTTATATTTCGAAGCACTTGGTAAAATTGTGCCACCTGCCTTTGCTTTTACAAAACGAACAAAGCAACCGCCTCGAGATCCGTTTAATGCTATGCTCGGATTAGGTTATAGCATGTTGTTTAACGAAATCTTGGCTGGCGTTATTAATGCAGGTCTTCATCCATTTGTGGGTGTTATGCATAGTTTGGCTAAAGGGCATCCGGCCCTCGCATCCGATTTGATAGAAGAATGGCGAGCTCCAATTATTGACTCTATGGTGCTATCCATGGTGAGTCGCAATATGGTGGACTTAACTGAATTTGATAACTCTGACAAGGGTTGCTATCTAACTGCAGAAGGTCGTAAAGTATTATTAACGGCCTATAATAAGAAAATTCGGTCTGAAAACCAATATATTGATGATCGTAAAAGCTATCGTGAATCTCTTTATAAACAATGTAAGCAATTCGCTAGCGCGATTATGCACGAAGATGTAGATTTGTATACACCATTGGAGATTCACTGATATGAAAAAGTTTATCGTCCTAGTTATCTATGATGTGGTGGATAATAAAACGCGTAATCGTCTTGTTAAATGTTTGGAACGTTATGGCGTTCGTGTTCAAAAATCTGCATTTGAAGCATTGCTTAATAGGAAGCAATATGATGCTATGATGCGGCGTGCTAGCAAGATGATTAATCCTGTAGAAGACTCCCTACGTGTCTATGTACTCGATGATATTATTAATATCTATACTTGGGGGATTGGAGAACGTAAGGAACAAGATTGCATCGTACTCTAAATATAAATAGTTACTCTTGATTCATAGGGGACGATGTAGAACGGTTATAGACAATAATAGGATTATTAGTGTTTGGTAAAAGCGTCTTAAGTATTGGCATTAATGATTCTATTATTGTATGGCCTCCTTTTTCATATGATATGATAGATCTAGATTTAACCCTTGGAAAACCCAATCTGCATCGTTGTGATAGTGACGCGGTTTATGAGCGTTATTTTAGCAAACTAAAGTGTCTTTTAGATCGGTTTTTCAATCTCCGCCATTTTTGCATTTTTCGATCAGTAAATATCTGCGGTTTCAAAGACAGGGTAAAAAAAATAATCCCCTGATGGGGACGGAAACATACACCTTATCACTCTTATATTGTAATTCAGAAATGTAGGGTTAAAAAAATAATCCCCTAATGGGGACGGAAAATAGGATAAAGCGGTTAATTTCATTGTATCGTGTTCAGGTAATATGTTAAAAAAATAATCTACTGATGGGGACGGAAACTCTTATTAGCCGTTTCTTTTACTTCTGCATCGGCAGTTAAATTAGTTAAAAAAAATAATCCCCTGATGGGGACGGCAACGATGTACCATATTCGGCATTATTCATTTTGTCGATATACAGCTGGGTAAAAAAAATAATCCCCTAATGGGGGCGGAAACTATATGGAGTATAGTTCATCTATAATTGGTTGCTTAGATTGGTGTTAAAAAAAATAATCCCCTAATGGGGACGGAAACTTACGGAACGAAAGTTGCTTATTGATGAGAATTTGGCGATTTTTTTAAAAAAATTAATCCCCTAATGGTTTGCAAGATATCTAGGAAGATAATTGTTGTTGAGATACGTTGCTGGCCATCAATAATATAGCGTTTACCATCTTCCTTATTTTTGTGAATAACAACTTGTCCAAGAAAGTGTTCATCATGTGTGTTTTCTTCGTAAATTTGTTCCAAGTCTAGCCAAAAGTCATCTAGTTGAGTTTCTTCCCAAGAATAACCCCGCTGATATTCTGGAATATACAATTTTTCATTCCCTAAGAAAGAACCTAGCTTTGTTAGATTTGAGTTAATAATCCCCATATTACTACCTCCCATATACATTAAATACTTTCCTTATAAATATTAGATCACACTTTGAGGTAGAGATCAAATATTATAAAAAAGCAGATAATAAAGTGAGGATGGAGGCATAAAAAAGGAGCCTGTGTTAAAACAGGCTCCTTTTATGTTATATAGATTTATTAAATCAAGGTTGCCATTTAGAGTATCCAAACCCCATCATGATAATACTTACCACGAGTAAGCCATTGCCAAGGGTAATGAGGCTTTCAGTTGTGGCTAGGCAGGTCATAAAGGAACCAATACTCATAATAATTGTGCCTAGTATAGCAGATAGTTTATGAATTGCCATGATAATCACCCTTTGCTTTCACTAACGACATTAGGTTTCACAATATACGTAATGAGTGCGTACAGTAGGGCACCGCTTACGATTCCGTTCAAGGATGGAAGGCCGAATGGAATGAATTTCACGCACACTAATGCGATGGCCCAAGTGATCCATGGAACTAGATTCCATTTTTGAAAGTCGCTTTGTGGTAATCGATGTATTTTCCACGATGAACTAGGTAAAAGTCCGCTAAGATAATACCGCATAGTGGTGGAACGATAATACCTAATGTACTTAAGAATACAAAGAGGGAGTCAATTTTATATGGTTGTGTCATTGTGGCTAATGCAGAGATAGCGATGAGCACGGCTAGCATCATATTTCTGTTTAGTTTGAAAGAGTTTGCTAGGTTCAATGATGTGGAATAGAGGTTCGCACCATTTGTGGTGAAGATATTTGTAGTCAACAATAGTAAGCTTGGGAATACGAGACCAAAGCTTAAGAGTACGTTAATTAGGTCACCATCATTCATAGCTACACCTGCGATAGCACCGCAGCTAATCATCAACGTATTGCCGCCTAATAGACCAATGGTGCTGGCTGTAATAACATCTTTCTTGCTTTTACCATAGCGCATAATATCGGCGATACATGTTGCAGTAGATAGAATCCACGTGCCAATAACGATAGTAATACCTGACAGTAAATCAATAGGTTGTAATGGCACATAGTTAAACAGTTCTTGCCAGCCGCCGATTGTTTGAACGGAACGAGCCGCTGTTCCTAGTGAAAGGAATACGATAGATGGAATTGCAATATAGCCGAATACGGCGAGAGATTTAATACCGAGAACTGCAAAGATACCCATAATAACCGCACTGAGCATCATCGCAATGACTTCGCCTGTATAGGAAAGGTTGAATACTTGAGCAATAAAATGTCCATATAAAGCCGCTTGAATGGTGTACCAACCTAGGTTAACGATAGGAACGAAGAGAGATGCAATTCTAGATCCTTCCTGACCAAAGCTGTATCGAGTCAAAAGGGCGAAAGTAAGGCCTGTTTTATAGGCAATAACACTTACTAGCCCTGCAATGATACATAAGAAAATATTACCTAGAATCATAGCTAATAGTAACTCATTGAACGTTAGCCCCGCAGCTAAGCCGCCACCAGCCATCATACTAGTAACAAGAAAAACGAATCCAGTCCAAACAATGGTGAGAGAAAAACAGGACTTCCTTGCCCCTAACGGCACAGGCTCTCTCGAGTACTCATTATCTGTGTTTGTATCAACTGGTTCTACAAACTCTAATTTCTCCTTACTCATACATCTATACTCCTTTACGTAATAAAAAAGCTACCATGATGTGTTTAAGATTTATATAAGCATGGTAGTAAAGACCTATTATGTAGCGTAAATATAGTGAATTTCTCTAATAAAGGATACATATTTAATTTGTCATAAACGAATCGTATTTGCCTTCATTAAAACATACTTGGAATTAATATTCAACATATATACGATGCGATTTGAGCAACATTGAGAATGAGACATAATCTATAAATTAATAGTACTATAGATGCTTGATATGTTATATTTTCTGAAAAGTACCTTTATGTCACTCTTTTGTGTATCTATATATGTGTAATATTTTTTTCTCATTTCTCTTGTTATAGTATAGTTGTAGAGTTATTACAAGTGTTTTTATTTTTCGTTGTGACTATTGATTATGTTAGTAAAAGAAACAGGCAGTACTATCATGTTTATGTTAGCACTGCCTGTTTCTTTTACTATAGAGTTTTATTTATACTGTTATCTTAATTTTACACAAATATTTTCATAATTAGCATGGAAATCAATGCATTTACAATACTGATTGTCATTAGCATTGGCCAGTATTTTTTAGGTACCTCAACTACACCTAAGAGACGGCCCATATATTGAATTTGGGAGCCCATCAAGAGAAGTGCTGGAGCGAGAATAGTTACTTGTGTCATATCAAGCGTATTATTGGAAAGTAAGTTAACTGCAACGCCGATACCAGCAGAATAGGATAGCCAAGCTGTTAACAAGATAGTTACGCTTTCACCAGGAAGACCAAATAGTGCCATTGCAGGGGCAAATAGGTTACCTAAAAATGCCATGATACCTAAGATACGTAATAGCTCGGCAAGTGTGTATGCCATCAATACATTAGGTAATAAGTTTTGAGTGGCTAATGTAAAACCTTTTCGTGCACCACGAATAAATATATCAAATGGATTGTTTGTTTCTTTATTGTTGCTCATCTTTGAAATCCCCCTTGAATACTGTATTAAGCGCGATTCGACATACGACACCACCGAAGAATTTCATAACAAATACTACGATAAGAGGTAGAATAATTGGCACTGTTAAGTACGCAAATATAGCAGATCCAATAGCTACGTAGTTGTTAATCATACCTGCACCGCTATATTGCCATGCTGTCATGATTGTTAATTCTTTGCGGTTAACTAGATTGTTGTCGTAAAGGTCTTTGGTGATCGCTGCACCTGCATCTGTACTTTGTAAGTCAGTAATCATTGCAAGGCCAGTTAATCCAGGGATACCTAAGATAGGTTTTAATAATGGTGTCATTAATTTATGGGCTGCACGGATTGCACCATAGTGTTCTAAAATTTCAAGCACACCTAAAGCCAACATAACTGTTGGAGCTAAGCCCAAGGCAAAGAGGAAACCTGCACGAGCACTGACACCACCTTCACCGATAAAGGTGTTTTTTGCAGGATGGGCCATGGTACCAAATTTACCAGAAATAGTCGCAAAGTCTAATGCAGAGAGCCATTTGAAGCCTTCCACATTGTTAAGTAATCCTGAGAAGAATAGGATTGCTACAACTAATGCGATATAGCAACCGATGGTTACCTTCTTGGTGAATTGAGTATAGTTTTTCTCATTGTTAGGGTCACTCATGATTTTCAACCTCCTACATAAAACACTTAGAGTTATATGACTATAAGTATATAGTAGAAATAATATGTCGCGCAAGAGTATTATTTACAAAAGTTATATATATCATTAAAAAAATTTATTATAACTGAGTTGAAAGCAGATATTTGTGTAGTATAATTAATGTATTAGATCTAATTCTATAGAACGAGGTATCAGCGATGAGTGAAGTATTAAATTTCTATAATTATTTACATACAATTCCTGAAGAAGGGTTCCAAGAGTTTAAAACTTCTGCTTTTTTAGCAGAAAAGTTGGAAAGTTATGGATATGATGTAACACGCAATGTAGGTGGAGAGACAGGTATTATTGGCATTTATGATAGTGGTAATCCTGGTCCTGTAGTGGCCCTTCGTGCCGACATGGATGCACTTGGTCATATCATCGATGGGCAGCATGTATCTCGTCATACTTGTGGCCATGATGGACATATGTCTATGTTGTTGGCTGCAGCACAAATTATTAAAGAACAGCAATTGGTAAAACGTGGTAAGTTAAAGATTTTATTCCAACCAGCTGAGGAGCTTGGTTCTGGTGCAACTAGTATGATTAAAGGTGGCGCTATTGATGATGTAGAATATATCTTTGGTGCACATGTACGTCCGTTTGAAGAGGCTGAAAATGGTCAGGCTAGTCCAGCCATTCATTATGCATCCTCCTGCCGTATGGTTATTGCTTTTCATGGTAAACCCGCCCATGGTGCACGTCCACATTTAGGAATTAATGCTTTGGATGCAGCGGTTCAAGCGGTTAATGCAGTTAATACCATCCATTTGAAACCGACTGATAATTATAGTGTTAAAGCGACTCGGTTCCTTTGTGACTCTGGTGTAACAAATGCAATTCCTGCTAAAGCCGTTGTTACATGGGACTTGCGTGCTCAATATAATAAAACGATGGACGAGCTTTGCGCTAAGTTTTTACCTGCTATCGAAGGAGCAGCTGCCTCTATTGGTGCAAGCGTTGAGGTTTTGGATTCATTCCGTATTCCTGCAGCAGAGCTAAATGATGAGGCTACGACTTTATTGGCTGAGTCTATCTCTGCTATTCTTGGTAAAAGTAATTGTATTGATCCGATTTATACACCAGGCGGTGAAGATTTCTTCTTCTATACAGTAGAAAAACCAAGTCTAAAAGCTGGATTTTTTGGCCTTGGATGTAATTTGCGACCAGGTTTGCATCATCCTGATATGAGCTTTGATACCAGTGCTTTTAGAAAATGGTGTTTCTATTTGGATCAACTTAGTAGAGCGCTTATTAGGTAAATAACGTTTTTTATTAGAACCATTAACATGATTAGATAGATTCTATTGTGCTAATGGTTCTATTTTTATTTGACTAACTTTATTTCTTAATCCTTTATCTATGCATCATAGTTATTTTTTTAAATTCTTCATGAATGTGTTATTGTTATATTTATAATGAGTTAAATGCACTTTTATGTCGTTGAGAGGTATAGGGTGCAATCAAATAAATTACGTATATTGTTATTAGTTTTAATAGAATAGTGAAATGTATTAGCCCACAGTGTGCTAGTGCATTTCTTGGATGTGAATATGGTTCAATCAATAGAGCGTGGTATTGAGATACTCAGGTTGTTAGAGGCGGGTCCGCTTGGTGTGACTGAGCTGGCGAATGCGACGGCGTTGCCGAAGACGACGGTCCATCGGTTGCTCAAGACCTTTGAGGCCCATCATTGGGTTGAGTTCAATAGGGGCAAGAAGTATCAGTTATCTTGGGGCGTTTTGCCTATGGCAAAGTCCTTTCTTACTTCTTTGGATGTACGTGCCATTGCGCAGCCATACATGGTGGCTATCCGCGATCAGTTGCAGCAGTCCGTGAATTTGTTCTTGGCGCAAGGCGATTATCGTATTTGTATCGAGCGCGTTGCAGCGGATAAGCCATTGCGTCATGACATTAAGATTGGCACGGTGTACCCTATCTTTAAAGGGGCGGCCGGCAAGATTTTGGGGCCTATCTAGGGGACTTCAAGGATACTGATATGAGTGCTAGTGAAAGCTCCCAAATTCGTCATGATGGGTATGTGGTAACACGAGGAAATCGCGTGCCTGATGCGGCATCGATGGCGGTTCCTATTTTCTCCTTTGGCAATAAGCTAGAGGCGGTGATGACCATCTCTGGGCCTATAGGGGACTATACGGAAGAACGCGTCAAAGAGTATCTATCTGTCATGATGGCATTAGGTCAAACTATTTCCAAACAAATGGGAGCGACCTTATAAATTTATTTTTACCTATTAAATGGAATAGCGTTCCATTATACGGAACAATTATTAATACATTAATAGACAAATAAATAGAAAGATTGATAAATAAAATAGGTTATTAGATACAGGTTTCATAAGGCTTGTATTGGTAGGTATATAAATTTATGTTTTTATAGTGTGTATGTTGGAGGTATAAATGAGTCAGCTTTTACAAGAGATTGAAGCATTAAGACAGCCCATGAAGGAGTTGAACGATTTCATCTTCGATCATCCTGAGCTGGGGAACGAAGAGTTCCAAGCCCATGAGTTGTTGACGAATTTATTGGAGAAGGAAGGCTTCACCGTAGACCGTGAGGTGAGTGGCCTGAAAACGGCGTTCAGAGCAGTATACCACGTAAACGGTGGGGGCCCTAAGATCGGGTTGCTTTGCGAGTACGATGCCCTTGAGGGCCTAGGCCATGCTTGTGGTCACAATTTACAAGGTCCATCCATTTGTACGGCGGCGATTGCTTTGAAACGTACGTTGCAAGCACCTTGTACGCTAGTTGTGTATGGTACACCTGCAGAGGAAACGGCGAGCGGCAAGCTCGTTATGGCTCGCGAAGGCGTGTTTGATGATTTAGAGCTGGCTTTCATGATGCACGGTAGCGATACGACGACGGTAGACGGCAAGTCTTTGGCGCTCAATCTCGTGAATATCAAGTTCCACGGCAAGTCTGCTCACGCGGCGATTGCTCCAGAGAAGGGCATCAGTGCCTTAGATGCGGTGTTGTTGTTCTTTAACGGTATGGAGTACTTACGCGAGCACGTGCCGACTGAGGTTCGCATGCACGGAATCATCACTGACGGCGGCAAGGCAGCGAACATCGTTCCAGATTATGCGTGTACGCAATGGTATATTCGTTCCTCTAGTCGCATTCGTCTCGACGAGATTGTGGCTCGTGTGAAAGATGTGGCCCAAGGGGCGGCGTTACAGGTTGGCGCTACCATGGAATGGGAAGAGGTTAAGGCGTACGACAACAAAGTCAATGTACAAACCTTGAACGATATACTTTTAAAAAATGCAGAAAAAGTAGGGGCCCCAGAGATTTCTGAGCCTCGCAAGGTGACGGGATCTACCGATTTCTCTAGCGTGACGTTCCGCGTACCAGGTGCTTGTTTGCGCGTGAAATTCGTAGGCAAGGGCGTAACGAGTCATTCTCAGGAATGGTTAGACAATGGTAAAAGCCAGCTCGCTGAGGACGCTATCATGTACGGCGCGAAGGGCATTGCTTATCTGTTGAGGAAATCCTTGAAACACCAGGCTTGTTAGAGAAAATCAAAGAGGATTTCAAACAAGCGAAGGAAACGTTCTAAGTATTGTGTTGTAAATGGAGGGACACTGTATGAATTTGTTAGTTTGTTTATTGGTCATCGCCATTACGGGGACGCTTGTTATTAAGAAGTTTAAAGCGCAAACCGTATTGTTGTTAGGCGGTCTTATTATGATGTTTGCAGCGTACTTGTTAGGCTACACAACATCTTTCGTAGAAGCGAAGAAGTCCACAGGGGTTCTTTTCTTTGATGCTTTTGAATTTATTAACATTACAACTGCTAAAGACGCGGCAAACCTTGGTCTTATGATCATGACTTGTACTGGTTTCGCCAAGTACATGGACCACATTGGAGCCAGCTCTCGCCTCGTTGTAACAGCCATTAAACCGCTTAGCAAAATGAAATCTGCGTACCTAGTAATGGCGCTTACATTTATTCTAAATATGTTCATGTCCCTAGTAATCCCAAGTGCGTCTGGCCTTGCGATGCTCATGATGGTGACAATCTTCCCAATCCTTGTACGCTTAGGTGTTAGCCCTGTAGGTGCTGCGGCGGCTGTTGCGACAGGTCACTTGCTCGACATCGGTCCTGCCTCTGCAACGACGTTGCTCGTATCCAAAACAGTGAACATGCCTATTCATGAGTACTTCGTTGGTTACCAGTTGAAAGTATATATTATTTGCGGCTTGATGGCAGCTATTGCTCACTTCATTTGGCAAAAATACATGGATAAGAAATCTGGTCACATCCCTACAGAATACGTAGAAACTCATAAAACGGATGAGCTTGAAGTTGGTCCATTGGCGTATATTTTCTTGCCATTATTGCCATTGATCTTCATCCTTGGCTTCAGCGAATACGGTATTAAAGGCGTCAAAATGAACGTAAACCTTGCGATGTTCCTCAGCTTGTTCATCGCTATGGGCTGCGAACTCATTCGTCATCGCGACTTCCGCAAAATGGCGGCTAGCATCCAAACCTTCTTCAAAGGCATGGGCGACCAATTTGCAAACACTGTAACATTGATCGTTGCTGGTGAAACATTCGCCTTTGGTTTAACTTCCCTAGGCATCGTAAAAGAATTCGTTGCCGCTATCCAAGGCCTTGCCATCTCCGCTGACGTAGTAGGCGTTATCGTGTCTGGTATCATCATGGGTCTCAGCGTAGTAATGGGCTCTGGCGTTGCATCTATGTTCGCCTTTGCTCCACTAGTTCCAAACTTTGCAGCTGACCTTGGCGGTAATGCGACAACCATACTTCTTGGCATGCAAAACGCAGCCAGTGTAGGCCGTCTACTCAGCCCAATCAGTGCTGTTATGATCGCCGTAGCTGGTATCGCAAACATCTCTAGCTTCGAACTTGTAAAACGTACAAGCGTACCTGTTATCGTTACTTTCATTACAAGTACAATTGCTATTTGGATTATTCACTAATTCGAAACTAGTAATTACTAATTTGAAGCTAGTAATCTACAATTAAATAAGAAAATAATTAAAGGCTCTACTTTAATTGGTAGAGCCTTTATTGATAGTTAAAAGAGTATTTTGGGGTTTAAAATGAATAAATAGTGAAAGTTTATCAAAGTTAATCATTGAAATAAAAAAATAAGCTAAGTTTATAATTGTAGTATATTGTGAAATTTTTAGGTTAGTATTGTTTTTTTGTATATTTATAGTTAGTTGGACCATACTATAAGGGATTGTATGGTTAATGTTTTACTATGAATTCAGGGGAGTAATCATGAATAAGAAGTTGTTAGTATTAGCTGGGATTATGTCTGTGTTGAGCATTAACGTGATGGCAGAAGCAGATATGAGAACTATGGTAGGTGGTCTTAATAATATCATAGTCGATGAAAGTGAAAACGAGAATGGCCAAAAGGCTTATACTGTTGGATTGAACGAAAATGTTCAAGGCCTTAGCTCTATTGAGGTAGTGGATGATCCAGCCGGAAGAGATAAATATGTTGAGATTAATGGAAATGAAATCAAAGTCTCTCATAATGATGGGGTTAAACATTCTAGCTTAACCTTAGATGGATTAGTTGTTGAAAGCCATACAGATGAGATTAATAGAACAACGTACGGCCCTAATGGTATTGTTATTGAAAAAGCCGATGGGGACAATAATCCTGTTACTATCGTTTCTTTAACAGACAACGGTCTCAATAATGGGAATCATAAGATCGTGAATGTGTCCAAAGGCGAGGTTTCCAAGACGTCTACTGATGCTATCAACGGTAGTCAGTTGCACGAGGTGAAAACGCAGGTGGACAATAATACGAACCGTATTTCTACGCTCGAAAATAATACTGTGAATATTGGGGACAAGGTCCTTAACAATGCCAAGTCCTATACGGATCATCAGGTATCCAAGGTAGGCGCTGCCTCTGCGGCATTAGCGGGCCTCCATTATCTCGACTACAATCCAAACGATAAATGGTCCTTTGCTACTAGCTTGGGCCACTATAAACACTCCACGGCTGGCGCTATCGGTGCGTCCTATCAGCCGAACGAAAACTCTATGGTTCACGCTGGCGTTACCGTTGGTGGTGAAAGCATGTTTAACATCGGTGCTTCTTTCAAGGTGGGCGAACAAGATCCAACACTTAAAGCAAGCCGCTTTGAAATGGCGAAACAAATCAAAGACCTACAAGCTGACAATGCATCACTGCGCGCAGACAACGAAGAACTACGCGCTGAAGTAAACGAAATTAAAGCAGCGTTACAAAAATTACAATAAGCATAAATAGGCACGTTCTCAAGGATATAGTATACTTATACTAATCCTAATGAGAGAACGTGCCTATTATTGTTTGAGAGGTGTTGTATGAAACTAAAAAGTACTTTGTTGAGCCTGGCTGTGGCAGTCGCTTTTACCATGCCTATTGATGCGGCGCAGTATACTGTTCCTGAAGGACAACCACCTGTACCAGGGGCTGATTCTAGCATTCCAGATACTGCATATCAGAACTATCGTTATGGTGAAGCTCTGAATGCTAATGCGAGTACAATTATTTTAGCGCGCAAGCATATATATGAAATGTTAGATAAGCAGGTTAAAGAGAATAAAAGGAGTGCAGAAAACGCGGAAAGATGGAAAAAATCACATGATACATATATGGACATATCTTCTCATGAATCTACGGTTATCTTGCTGCACGAAGGTGACCACCGGGCTAAAATGACAGTACCTATTGTTGTAACCAGAAGTTTTTATAAAGAAGCTCATAAGAAAAATGAGGTATCTTCTTTTGCTGCTGAAAGTAGTGTTGTTGCTGGTCTTGTTAGTTCCAGTGAAAGCTTTGTAGATGATGGAGCTTATAAATCTGCAAAACAAAAGGGTGCTTTTAATTACCCTGGTATTACGAAAGGGTATTGGAGTGTAACAGATACATATTCTAGTGATAATACACCTTTAATGATGGCTGCTGTTACATTTGATAACAACCAAACCACAATTATGTGGCAGTTCTTGGCCATAAAAATCACCCAATTACCAATAAGGTAGAGCGTACAATGGCTAATTTTGTAATTCCATCGTTACAGCCTGTAGATAATTTGGATCATATAAGTGATGCTGTTACATGGGGAAATGTAACATATCGTTTGCCTAAGGGGCTACAGTTAAAATCTGAACCAAAAGATGGTCCCAATACAGAAGGTCGTGTATATGTGGGACCATCAATGATTTTGGTTGTAACAAGAGCCCCTATAACTAGTAAAGATAACCCCATGGTTGCATATCCTAAACGTGTTTTTAAGCATTTTATCCATAAGCCTTCTAAATTATTGTTACAAAATGTACCAATTCAATCTGCGATGGTGTTGAATAATGGTGTTCCTACCTATATTATGGATCAATACAACCCTAGTAAGCTATCACGTATATTCCATTTTATACAAGATGATCAATATGAATATTTTATAATACTAGATTATACGGATAAAAAAGTTAAATATAATCATCTAGAGTTACGCAATATGATGGAATATTTAGACTTTAAAAATGCTAAAGAGTTAAGAAGTAAGATAGAAAAGAAGATAAAGAAATAAGAAAAAGACCGTACCTTGGGGTGCGGTCTTTTCAGTGTTTAGGGTTATAGGACAAAACGTGTTGGTACTTTAATCCCAATCATTGAAAGATAATTTGTCATAGTTATGCAAATCACCCCAAGAAATGGCATCCCCCCAAGTTGGAATTATGCCTTGAAGTTGGGCTCTTTCATTCATAGAACTATATATTTTAGAAATACTTGCATCAGTTGGCATTACCTTAAGTATTTCTTTTGCAGAAAGCGGTCTTGGTGAGTGTAAATAACACCACCAAAAGACCGCTTTTATGCGTTTTTCTACAGACATCCCTCGATGGTAACGCAATAAACGTCTGAGTTGTGCGTTTACTCCGCCTTCAATAGGGTTATTAGTCCTCGGACATTCTTTATCCAACACCAATGTTTCATCTAAATATCGAAACATTGTCTCTGTATTAATTAATACCACTAGAGAGTTATAGGCTTTTTAATAATCGTTCATGCGTAGCTCTTAAATTATCATTACTATCACGTGTCATTTCACTTAGAAACTCTTTAAAAGTCACCCTCCAATTAAATAATCGTTGAATCCATATTTTTTTGCATCTTCCTGTGTTTTTTTACGTTATATAAATCGCTTGCTAAATCTTTTTAACATAATGCCTGCTAATGTCTTAGGCCGCCTAGTAGTGTAACGATGTACTTGCCATACGGCATGAACAATACAACGTTGAAGCTTGGCGGTACGCCAAACTTTTTTTAATGCTTTTCTAAGACCAGGTCCACCATCAGAAACGACCACAATGGGTGTCGCTATTCGCTGCATAAGAGCTTGCCATGAGCGAGACTGTTCTGACCTACATAAATACCACCCTAATACATATTCACCATCATAACAGATCAAAATACAAGCTTTTTTAGCTAAGTAAATACCATCACCGAATACCACATCTCTCGAGGTTTCAATTTTGGGCGGCATAGGCCATATTTGCCAGAAATCAGCTATCTGTCTACGAAATGTACGGCCCTGCCCAGGCATGTCCTGTTGTGTTTCTTTACTAAATAACCAATTTAGAAATCGATGAAAACATTTAGTAGTATTATCAATAGTTTGTGTAAAGGTGATGTTACACTGCTTACAATGCCATCGTTGTGATCCAGCTTTAGTTTTCCCATATTTTTGACAAGAAAATCCACAATTTATACATCTTACCAGCATGATTATTCCCTCCACTTAGAATACGATTTTCTAAGAAGATATAACCTTATTGAAGCCAGTAAAATCAAGGGGTTTGGGACTTTTTACCAACACATTTTGTCCACCCTCTAAGTTTATCAAAAGAACTTAAAATGGCGATGGAAGCAGTAATTTACTGGCCCCATCGCCTATAAAACCAACACGTTTTGTCCTATAACCCAGTGTTTATCTATATATTTCTATTATTCGTTCCTTATTGTATCGTATATTAGTTCGTCATATAATAACATTAGGATAGTTAGACGAGGTTGGGCCTCTCTTCGTTTTTGAAGGGAGGGATAAGCCTATGAGTGATTATGAATTAATCATGCTCTTATTGCAGGTAATAACTGTGGTTATTGCCTTTGGGGCATTAATAGCGCTTATTTGTCTTACAAAAGACAAATAGCCCTTCATTTCCACTAATCTGGAGATTAGTATAAAACGAAAAGGCCATTTCTCAAAATCTTATGTTTTTCGAGATGCGCCTGACGTAGCTACTCGTCTGACTATCTTCTTATATTATAGGGACAAAGTTGTATATCGTCAAATTGTGATAAATGAGTATCATTGTATCAGATTTATGTAGATAATTGATCTTACATATGATGTATAATAAGTATAGTTTATATCATAGTTTATGAGGCTTAAGGAGAGATATATGTTACAACGATTTTTCATGGTGATGGCGCTGATGGTAGCTTTCACCATATCTAGCCAAGCAATTTCGATACAGGAGCTCAAGTCATCACCGCAGTTTAAGGTGGTTAGTGAGGTAATACCTGATGTTCCCAATACTAATGAGCGTACCACCTGGTATTTAGACACGAGTTCTATTGAGGTGCTAGAGTACGCGCCGCCGATGTATAAAATTAAGGCTACCGTGTACAATGCGTATCAGTCGCCGCGAAAAAATACCATTTCTAGCAATGCCTGGATTGTGTCCTATGATACGCGGCAGTCGCTAGCGAGTCAGGTATATCGCGCGAAACAAGCGGATGCTTCGTTGACGACGATTATTGATGCGGCACAGACGAAAACCGGTATGACGGGCACTGAGGAACCATTGGGGAAATTCTCCTTTGATGGACAGTCGCTACCGATTCAGGTGAAAGCTTCGACTCGTGCTATTGTGCGCACGGCGCCTAATACGACTCGTTATGATATAGCAGATACGTTATTCTATGAAGCGTACCGTATGCATTTTGAAGATGTAGTGGTGAAATGAGGCCCATGATGAAAGTACTATATATAGCAATGGCGTTGGCGCTATCTTGTGTGGTGCCCGCGCACAGCATGTCCATGCAGGAATTACAAAATACGAGCCGCTTTGAAATGCTTCATGGCTTTGGTGAAAGCGGAAACGGTGATGGCACCTATATAGATAAGGACTCCATCAAGGCCTCTAACGGGCCGAATGGAACCAAGCAAATTGCCCTCACACAGTATGTACTCATGCCTGCTGGTGATGTGATTCAGGAAAAGCAGGTTCTGTATACCTTTGATACAAAGCAGTCCTTTGCTAGTCTTATCAAGAAGCTAGAGTCCCATCAATTAGGATCCTATAAAGACCTATGGCTGCTTAAACAAAAGAACTCAGGTATCACATCTAGTGTTGTTGATTTCAAAGAATATCATATAGATGGGAGCCGGTATGATACACAAAGCGAAGCGCGAGACAGACGAATGGCAACTGCCCCTGTAGACTTTGGATTCGAAGGATACCTATTGGCGAACCGTTTATATGAACGAATGTATGGCGTACAATTTGATGATGTAGTGGGAAAATAAGAAACTCCTATTGGTTTAACCAATAGGAGTTTAGTATTTGCCTTTGGGGCATTAATAGCGCTTATTTGTCTTGGAAAAGACAAATAGCCCTTCGTTATCTTAGATGATTCGATAACTGAAAGGCCATTTCTCAAGATTTTTTGCTTTTAGAGATGCGCCTGACGTTGCGACTCGTCTGACTATCTTCTTATATTATAATAAGGTTATGATATATCGTCAAATTATGATGAACACGTGTATAGTACATAATTGGATGATGTGGTTGTAACATAAGAAAAACTCCTATTGGCTTTCACCGATAGGAGGTTTCTCTTTTATGTGCACTTTTGTGTGCTCTTTTAGAATGTTCTTTTACATTATTCTTTTAAATGATCAGGAATTGCCGGTGGAGCCGGTGGTTTACCCATAGATCTTTCAATGAACACCACAGCCACAAAGACGATGAGGCTGACGATAGAACCGAAGATGATGGACATAATACCGTATGGGTTGCCCACGAATTCCCAGTACACGCCTGCGATAGAGCCGAGCACGATAGACCAAATGCCAGCGCCAGCTGTTGCATTTTTCCAAGTGAGGCCTAGTAGGAATGCAGCGAATGGGCCAGCGGATCTCATGGTGAAAGCAAATACGAGCATCGGAATGATGGCTTTGCTTACGAGAGAGATAACGATGGCGATGATGCCGAGGAATAGCACGCATAGACGGCTATAACTTGTGAGCTGTGCATCAGTGAGGCTTTTACCAAAATGATGTTCTACAATATCCTTGGTAAATACAGTAGCGGCGCCTAATAGGTCGCCTGCGCCTGATGAAAGCGTAGCCGATACGACAGCGGCCATAACGAAGCCAGCCATTACTGGAGGCATGAGGTTAAGTGCTACCGTTGCCACCGCATTATTCGCTTCGATATTCGGGAACTCAGCCAATGCTACGAGGCCCAATACGGCAGGAACGAAGGCAAATAGAGCCATGATAATACCACAAATGATAGAACCAAGAACGGCTGTTTTTTCGTCCTTCGCGGCGAAGTACCGTTGTACGGACTCTTGGCCGGTGGAGAAGGTCATGAAGTACATGATAATAAGGCCTATGATAGTTTTCCAACCAACCTTTGTAAAGCCAAGCTGTTCAGGTGGTAATTTAGCTACTACTGATTCCCAGCCGCCCACATTGTGCAATACGAACGGCACAGCGAGGGAGAAGCCCCCAACGAGAACAAAGAAATGGATAACGTCCGTCATCGTTACGCTCCACATGCCGCCGGACATGGTGTAAATTACGAGAACCGCGCCGCAGATGAGGATGGCGATTTCTGTTGAAAGCCCGGTGAGAACGCTAATGATAGTTGCTGTCGCTGTAATCTGTACGCCTGCTAATGTAATTGTAGCAAGCATGGACAGAATAGACGTAATTAAATGGCTAGAGCCACCGAAGCGACGACCGATGATCTCTGGCACTGTTGTTGCCATCGCACGACGTAGAAGCGGTGCGATGAAAGCAACGAGAATAACCCCAATCCCTGCAGAGACTACGTACCAACCTGCAGATAAACCCCAAGAACCATACGCTTTCGCGGCTACACCAACGGTACTCCCGCCACCGATCTCCGTAGCTGCTAACGTGCCTGCCGTCATAAGAACCCCAATACGACGACCTGCGAGTAGATAGTCAGTACTATCTTTTACACGAATATGACAATACACGCCGACCAATAAATTCAGTAATAAATAGGCACAAACAATGACCCATATAATAGTTAAAGAATCCATATGCCACCTCCTAAACTACAAACTAGTTAGAGACACATACTAAATCACCCTTACTACTTGTGGTGCGTACGCAAGTATAACTTTATTATCCCTAAACTGGGGAAATTACAACGAGGAGTTTCTTGGCGCGTTGGAGAATGTATATATAGTAGGAGCAAAAAATAGTCCGTCAATGACGGGCTTTTTTATGGTATTAGATAGGAGAGAGGCAATGAGTATACTCAAGTACATCAAAATTATTTTAGTGCTTTTGTTTAAGGCTTATCTTGTTTATCTATGGATTAATTCTGTAGAGACCTTTACTCAGCTACTCTATTATATTTATGTATTGAAAGCATCTTCATTGGAGCAGTTCGGACTATTTCTATTTTTTCTCTTTGGTAATATATGTTGTATTCTGTGGCTTGTTTTATGGTGTAAGCGATTACCGCCAGCTTTTAACAAACCAAAAATATATTATAAAATTAAAGACTGGATACGATCCAAGAAACAAGAAGCACCTATCTATAAAGTCCTATTTGGCAGTTTACTGCTTTTGCTAAAATTATGTCTTGTAGTGTATATCTTAATCGCTGTCTTTACTGTTTTAAGTATTCCATTGATAGATTATTAGTCTATTATCAAAATTTAAACACACTAAAAACCGAGTTACTATTTGATTAGTAGCTCGGTTTTATTTGCCTTACAAAAAGCAAATAATAGGCACGATCCTACTTGCATAGTATACTTATGCTAATAGGATTGTGCCTATTAGATTGCTTAAAAGTTGGTTAAAGATTGGTTAGATTCAGTGGGTAAACTTATATACGTCATTAAAACTATACTAGTGCTGTATTTCAAGCTTTTGCTTGTGATTATGTGGGGGATTTCCGTAGGTCTTTTTTCTACGATATCCTATAATCCCGCATTAGAGCCCTATTCACTAGGGGATTTAAAATTATATATAATTCTCTTATTGGGTAATATATGCTGTATTCCGTGGCTTGTATTATGGTGTAAACGATTATCTCCAGCCTTTAATAAACCGAAAATATACTATAGGGCTAAAGACTGGATCCACACCAAGAAAGAAGAAGCATTTACTTATAAGGTTATTTTTCTCTGCTTAGGTATTTTAGTAAAAGCATATTTAGTAATTTATCTTGCTATTTTTACTTGGCTACTGTATTGCTGTAAGCCTTCCATTTTTATTTGGGATACTATCTCTTATTACCACTTTAATTATTTAAGAATCTGAAAGCCGAGTTACTTATTGATGCGTAACTCGGCTTTTATTAGTTAATTCGTATATTTGTATAATGTAATGATTATTGTATCGTATATTAGTTCGTTTTATAATAGACTTAGGATAGTTAGACGAGGTTGGGCCTCTCTTCGTTTTTGAAGGGAGGGTTGCTTATGAGTGGTTATAAAATCATTATGATTATCCTTGGGATTTTATCAGTCATGATATCCTTTGGAGCACTTGTGGCGCTTATTTGTCTAGAAATAGCAAAATAGCCCTTCGTTTCTTCGGAAATTAGATAAAACGAAAAGGCCATTTCTACATGTTTCATTTAGTTTAGAGATGAGCCTGACGTCACTACTCGTCTGACTATCTACTTATATTATAAGGATAAAGATATATATCGTCAAATGGAGATAAACCTTATAAATATCAACCTTATAAATATCAACCTTATAAATATCAATAGAAGTAAATCCTATATACTAAATTATAAAATTATTAATAATAGGCACAGCCTTGTTTGCATAGTATACTTATGCTAATAAGGTTGTGCTTATTTATGTTGTAAGTTGAGAGAGGATTTTATGTTACGTAAAAGTATAGTCATGATGGCATTAGCGGCTGCTTTCACCATGAATGTAAGTGCTGTGCAGATCGAAGTGCCAAAAGGACAGCCACCTGTGCCTGGGGCCGATGCGAGTATTCCTGCTAATGCGTATGAGAATTATCGGCATATTAATAAAGTTGCAGAGCAAGAGGCAGAGTCATATAGTCAGTTTGCAAAATCGAATCCTAAAAATCCGCCATCTACGCTTGATAAGCTAAATCTGGAACATCCTGGTTTTTCTAAGGCTTTGGAGCTTGCAGATTATTCGCAGTCTACAGTGGTATTGATTCATGAAGGGAGATAAAAATATCAGATTATCCGTACCAAATGTTAGCTTCCGTGGTGATGTGATAGAAACTGAGCCTGGAAAAAGGGCCATTATTTGCTGTTCGTAGTCTCAGTTCGTTTTTTTAGTAGTAGGACCACCTCATGGTAAAGAGCTTAGTAAATATGCTGAAGGTGAAGGAAAATATAATTATCCAGGGTTGAGGAATGCATCTTGGAAGTTCATGTCAAACAATTCTCGCATAATGTATACGGAATTCACTCCGGATGATACAAAGACAACGTATGGAGTTACTTATGGTGGATGGGTTAATACAGAAGATCTATATCAAGATCAAGCACCTGAAGTGGTGATGAGTAATTATATTATTCCATCCATAGAATCCTTATCTGGATTAGATAATTACAGTCAGATTGAGCATTGGGGGAACTTTCACTATCGCATTCCTAAGACGGCTAAGTTAGTCAGTGAAGCCGTAGAAAATGAGAGACATGAGGTGAGAACTTATGAGGATACAGGGGTTAAAATACGGGTAATACGTAGCGCAATTATGAGCAAAGAGACAGATAACACGCTGATTAAGGTTCCAATAATATATTATTTACATAAATATAATGATTTGGATACACCTACACAGTACGCCGTAGTGTGGAATAACGGAATTCCTGGTTCTTTAGTTGATGCCTATAAGCCCAATCGTGAATCCTATCTTCGTCATGTTGTGAAAGATTCTGTATACTATTACAGTTATCGTATTAATTATGATGAAAGTAAAACATCGTATACGCATAAGCAGCTAAGAGATATGATCGAATACGTAGACTTTGATGATGCTACAAGATTACGTAAAGAACCACAATGGAGACAAGAAGGGACATATAAGGAGAGTCTTGAAAATAGTTCAATCTTTATTCCATGGTATATGGAATGGGTTAAGCTATTGAGTAAATAAGCTGTATTTGACTATTTCGTTTGAGAGAGGTTTTTATGATTCAACGTATTTTAATGCTAGCCCTTGTGTTGCTGGCTTTCACCATGCCTACAGAGGCAATCACCTATCAAGAGTTGAAGACGTCACCACAGTTTAAGTTGGTTCATACTCAATCGATGAATGGTTCTATGGAGAGTGGTGGCTTGTATATCTATTTGAACACGTATTCCATTGAGGCCCTTCGCTATGTACCGCCACAGTATTCTTTGCGCGGGACCTACTATGTTGTGATGGATACATCCTACCAATCTACGATTGAAGAGAAACAACTTACTGTGGATTATGATACAAACTATTCTCTAGCTACCTTAATCTATTCGTCTCATATGATGAATCCTAGCCCGTCTATGTTGGCTTTGATTGAGGCTAGTGAAAGTAAATCTGGCTTGGCTATGACAGAGGTGGATGTGGCAAAGTATGCATTTGATGGGGCGACAAAGCCAATGCATTCTGTAAACGATACGCGTAAGTTCCCACTTAATCGGAATAATACTATTATGTATGATATAGCCGATGCCATGTTTGTGTCTGTTTATCAGCAACATTTTGATGATATTGTGGTGCAGTGAGGTGGATGATGAAACGTATATATTTACTTTCACTATTATTATTAGCCTGCCTCGTATTGCCTATGAAAGGTCAAGCTGTAGCACAGGCTGACTTATTAAACTCAGAGCGATTTGAGCACATCGATTCGAGTGCTGACTCTGGACGAGGGGATGGAAAATATTTGGACCTTTCATCTGTTAAGTCTGTAACGGCACCGAATGGTCATCGTCGTATCGAAGCCAGCATTTATGTTTCTATGCCTGCTGCTAATATGATTCAAGGGCTTTCAGTACAATACGATTACCAAATGGATCGTTCTTTGCGCCATTTGATTAATGCTCATGATCAAGCTCTAAAACAAGGCAATAAGATACCGTATATCTCTATTTGGCGTGCAAAACAAGGGAACTCAGGAATCACTGGAACTGTTAATGATGGCGGTACCTATTATAATGATGGACAGATTCGCCAACAACGTGTATATAAAGAAAATCTAAATGCTATGATTCTACCTGCTGATTTTGGTGATGAAAAATATAAATTGCCTAATTTGCTCTATCAAAAAGCATATGGTATAGCTTATGACGATGAGACATAATAAATTATGGATAGTATTAGAATGGTCAGAATTGAGGATAGACTTAGATTGATGATTAAACTTATTTTTTTGTTTCTGTTAAAGTTTGTGCTTTTACTTATTTGGGGAGCCTCTATTTGGGGGATTTATACATTACTGTACGATCGATATGTATTAGAAGCATATCCATTAAGAGATTATCTTCCTGTATTGATATTTTGCTTTGGAAATATTTGGGTTTTGCCGTGGCTTATTTTGTGGTATGAGAAACTATATCCTGTGTTTGATAAACCGAAAATGTATTATAGAGTGAAAGCATGGTTCATTTCTTTAAAAGAACAATCTACCGTGGGTATGTGTATATATAGTTGTATAGATTTTTTAATAAAGTTATGTCTAATCACGTATGGCACCATGGTTGTTTTAGCTGGTTTTATTTTGGCTGGTGCTATATTAGTTCTGCCTCTACTTATGATTCTTAGATTGATACTTCATTAGCTCTTGAAAGCTTTTGAAAACACATATTTTGTTTCTTATACGCTCTAAACCTATTTACACAATGTAAAAGCCAAGCTATTCATATTTAAAATAGCTTGGCTTTTATTAGTTTATTCGTATATTTGCCTTACAAAAAGCAAATAGCCCTCCGTTACCGCATGGTAGCTAAGTAAACTGAAAGGCCATTTCCTAATGTTTTACTTTTTTCGAGATGCGCCTGACGTTACGACTCGTCTGACTATCTACTTATATTATAAGGATAAAGATATATATCGTCAAATTAAGATAAACCTTATATATACTAATTAGAGAAAACTCCTACACAATCTAAAATATAAATAGATAATAGGCACAGTCTTATTTGCATAGTATACTTATGCTATTAAGTTACTTTTACTATGTATATGATTAGATAGAGAATAGCAAATGAGTACATTTAAATACATTTTTAAAATTATACTAGTGCTTTACGTTAAGTATTTGCTCGTTTCTCTATGGATAGGCTCCATAGAGGCGATTATTCATAGCTTACAGAAACCTGACTTAACGCCGTACTTATACCCCTTAGGGAGTTATGACTTAGAAATGATTTTTCTCTTTGGTAATATACTCTTTATTCCTTGGCTTGTTCTATGGTGTAAACGATTACCACTAGCCTTTAATAAACCTAAAGTATATTATAAGGCTAAAGCGTGGATACAATCTAAGAAAGAGCAGGCACTGATTTATAAAGTCATCATTAATAGTCTAGTGGTTCTACTAGCATTATGTCTTTTGATATATATTATTATCGCCATTGGAACGTTGCTTGCATTAACTCCTTACTTTATATATTACATATTTCATTACATATTTTATTTTCGATCTTTATTCATTTAAATGTTTTACATATCTGATTCAGATGAATAGAATAAACACTTAAATATAAAATGATAAATAATAGGCACGACCTTGTTTGCATAGTATACTTATGCTAATAAGGTTGTGCTTATTTATGTTGTAAATGTGAGAGAAGAAAAGAAGAGAGAGTTTTATGTTACGTAAAAGTATAATCGTGATGGTATTAACGGCTGCTTTCACCATGAATGTAAGCGCTGTGCAGATCGAAGTCCCAGCCGGACAGCCACCTATGCCAGGTGCTGATGCGAGTATTCCTGCCAATGTATATGAGAATTATCGGGCCGGTAGCTTGAGTAATATAGGAACTAGTGATGTTATAAAGTTAGATTCTAAATCTGAAAAGAATAAGGAAATGTTCATAACCGACTGGGGACTAACACGAGATGAAGCTAATGAGATAGCAAGTGGTTCTAAAAAGGTGATAGATTTAATCGCTAATGAGTCTGCAGTTGTGTTATTGCATGATGATCGTACTAACATCCGAGCATCTGTTCCTGGACTACTATTAGCAAGTAAATACTATCCAAAACTCAGTGATGGTGAACGTTTATCTATTGTAAGAGAACATTCCGTGTTTTTTGCCATCGGTACGAAACAGAATTATGATGATGCATTAGGCAAACTAAAAACAGAGCGAAAAGGGGAGTTTATATATCCCGGGATCACACATGGTAAATGGGCTATTGAAAACGAGTCTTTCGGTGAAAATAGGCCTGCTATGGTTGCCGTAGTTGGTTTAGATAATCAGCCAAATCAAGAATATATCATAGGGCTTAGCTACAAAAATCAGCCCGTTACTGACAAGCTCGAACGCGTTATGAGTAATTATGTGATTCCGTCGATTCGCTCTTTAGATGATATGGATCAGTATAGTGAAAGTATCAACTGGGATAATCTCATGTATCGTATTCCTAAAGGTCTTAAACTCATAGCACAGAAATCCTTAAAGGACTCTACTGAAGTGAGGGACTATCGTGGAGCGGGTATACGATTTGTTGTGGCCAAGAAACCAGTAAAAGTAAAAGATAAATACATGTATTCCTTTTTAAACGAACTTGTAGAAGTAAAACCAGAGCGCCAGATAATAGGTGATGTGCCTATTCAGGCAGCATCTGTTTGGAATAATGGCGTGCCTAGTCTTTTAGTAGATAATTATCAACCAGGGAAAAAATCTATCATGCATCGATTCTTATACGATGACAAGAATGTATATATTATGAGTCTAGTTTATACTGATGGAGCTATACCATATTCTCATATTCAGTTACGCAATACTTTAGAATATTCTGACTTTGCAAATGTTGAAACATTGAGAAATAAGGTAATCCGCATTCAAAGTCAAGAAAGAATGTAATACAAAAATATAATACGAAAATGTAATAGAGTTGTGTGTATTGTGTTTGTAAATTTTAAGAGGGTTTTATGTTACGTAAAAGTATAATCATGATGGCATTAGCAGCTGCTTTCACCATGAATGTAAGTGCTGTACAAATTGAAGTGCCAAAGTGGCAGCCACCCGTTCCAGGTGCGGATGCGAGTATTCCTGCCAATGCTTACGAAAATTATTTCCATATTAATGAAAAGGCAATACAAGAGGCGGAGATATTTAGCGCCAAAGTACAGAAAAATGTGGAGAATCCCAAGATTGCAATAGAAAAGGTTTTTAAGGAGAAAACTGGATTGGCTCAAGCTGTTAAGCTAGGGGAATTCTCAGAATCTACTGTCATTTTACTTCATGAAGGAAAAAATAATATTCGTTTATCTGTGCCAAATATTAGCTTGCGTGGAGATACGGTTGAATCTAAATCGAGTGATGGGCTTTTATTTGCTGTTCATGGTTATACAGGTATTTTATTGGTGGGGCCACCACATGGTAAGAACATTAATAAATATATACAGAATGAGGGAATATATACATATCCAGGGTTAGAGAATGCATCTTGGAAGATTTTTAAAGGTAAGACACATGTGATGTATACGGAGTTTACGCCAAGTAAGACAAAAACGACGTATGGTATTACGTATCTTGGTGGCGGCGATGTGAAGGATCCATACCAAGATAAATTTGCTGAAGTGGTAATGAGTAATTATATTATTCCATCTATTGAGCCTTTGTCTGGGCTAGATAATTATAGCCATGTTAAGCATTGGGACAATTTCAGCTATCGTATTCCTAAAAAGGCTAAGCTGGTGAGCGAAGCTATGGAAGATAATAAATATGAGGTTCGTACTTATGAAGATGTAGGGGTTAAAATTCGTGTATTGCGCTTTCGAATAGATCCTAATATTGTTGATAAAAGCTTAGCAAAAAAACAAATTTTTACCTTTTTGAATAAATATGGTGACCTTGAGGCTCCTACACAGTATGCAACAGTTTGGAATAATGGTCTTCCAGGATTCTTAATTGATCGATATAAACCTAATGGTGAGTCCTATTTGCGCCATTTTACAAAGGATTCTGAATATTATTATAGTTATCGCATTGATTATGATGAAAGCAAATCTCTGTATAAACATAAACAATTGCGTGATATGGTTGAGTATGCTAGCTTTGATAATGCTGAAAGCTTACGAAAAGAAACGCAGTGGCGTATGACTGATCACCATAAAAAGAAATTAGCTGCAAATTCAATGTTTAATCCGTGGTATATGGAGTGGATTAGAATACTAACTCAATAAGAACTATAGTGTTAACATTTTTATGGTATTCTGTTTTAAGCATTCCACTGGTAAATTATTAGTCTGTTTTAAATTTTAAATATACTAAAAAGCCGAGCTACTATGTTGATTAAGTAGCTCAGCTTTTATTAGTTTATTCGTATATTTATATAATATAATGCTTATTGTATCGTATATTAGTTCGTTTTATAATAGGCTTAGGATAGTTAGACGAGGTTGGGCCTCTCTTCGTTTTTGAAGGGAGGGATAAGTCTATGAGTGATTATGAAGTAATCATGCTCCTCTTACAAGTCTTGGCTATTGTCATTGCTTTTGGAGCCTTGGTAGCCCTTATTTGCCTTACAAAAAGCAAATAGCCCTCCGTTACCGCATGGTAGCTAAGTAAACAGAAAGGCCATTTCCTAATTTTTTTACTGATTTAGAGATGAGACTGACGTTGCGACTCGTCTGACTATCTACTTATATTATAGGGATAAAGATATATATCGTCAAATTAAGATAAACATTATAAGTACTAATAGAGATAACTCCTATACAATCTAAACTATAAATGATAAATAATAGATAATAAATAATAGGCACAGTCTTGTTTGCATAGTATACTTATGCTTATAAGGTTGTGTTTATTTATTTTGTAAATGTTTAGAAAGATGAGAGGATATATGTTACATCGATTTTTAATAACGCTAGGGCTTATGCTAGCTTTCACCATCCCAGCTCAAGCAATTACGATTGAGGAGCTCACGTCTCAGCCACAATTTAAACAGGTATCTCAGTTTGTGTCGGATATTCCTAATGTAGACGAGCGTGGCGCGACCTATATTGACGTGAATACGGTGAAAGTAATTGGGTTTGAGCCGCCTATTTATACGATTAAGGCGACGGTATATAAAGCGTATCAATGGAATGATGAGAAAGTGATTACCGTTAAGGACATGACTTTCACTATGATAGTAGTAATTCCGCAGCTAGTAAGGTTTATGGGGCGCAACAGCAAGGGACAACGGCGATTACTACTGATGCGGATGCAAATATGAATGAAGATATGTGGTCTAATCCAGGTATTATGCGCGATGAAGAGGAAATCAGTCGCTTTGATTTTGACGGAACGCCTCGGCCTATCGATCGAGGTGCCTTTTTGCGCAGACCTGTTGTGAAAGATTCTCTAAATAAAGAGTTTTACGATATCGCTGATGCGGTGTATTATGAAGTGTATAAAGAACATTTTGATGAGGTTGTTGTTAAGTAAATTCTATGTGCGGAGGTTATTATGAAACCATTTGAAACGAAGGATTATAAGGCTTTTACTATGTTCGAGGAACGTTGGGCTCTTGTTACGGCTGGTACGCTTGATGATTTTAATACGTGTACAGTTAGCTGGGGCAGTATGGGTAACGTATGGGGCCCTAATGGCGGCGATATTTCCACGGTGACCGTGTACATCCATCCAGCTCGTTATACACAAGAATTTATGGAGAAATACGATACCTTTACAGTTAGTTTCTTCTCTGAAAGCCATCGTAAGGCGCTTGGTTATTTAGGTTCTCATTCTGGTCGCAACGAAGATAAGGTAGCTAACTCTGGGCTAACACCAGTAGTGGCAGGGAACGGTGTGACCTTCAAAGAAGCAGATTTAACATTTGTATGTAAAAAATTATATGAACACCAATTTGATGAAGCTCATTTGGCGGATAGCGTAAAGGAATATTATGCAGCCAATCCATCCGTGTACACCCAAGCTGGTAAGGATCGTTGGGAACCGCACTATATGTACATCGGCGAAGTACTTGAGGCTATAGAGAAATAAGTTATAGATTAACAAAATATAGCTCAACAGATAAAAACAAAATATAACTAAAACAATTTTGGCATACAAAAAAAGGCAGCCCCTAGTGGCTGCCTTTTTTGCCGTTGTTTAACGTAGAAAGTGAGACGGTATTTATCAAAATAAGTCATAAATTTGATGAAAAAAATAAGCATATATGAATCATTAGTACAAAATGGCTTATATAGTGGGTTCTTTGATTGATAACTACTATAAATTGTATATTTTAGCAAAATTTTGTGAATTTTAGCCCCACAAAAAGGCCAAAATCTGATATAATAATAGTATAGAAACCGATGTATAAAAGGACTAAAAATCGTGTGTGTGAATTGATGTTTTTAGACTCACTTTTGGGCCTAAAAATATCTGTAGTTCTTATAGTTAAATCGATGCGATTGGAACATTGTATATCTGAAACGACTACGCAGATGCGTAGTTTTTATTATTTTGTGTTTGGCGTAGGTAGTCCCATGAGTGTAGTGAAGCCCTTATTATGGCTGTTAGAACCGTATATCGTATACAAAGCCTATTTGTGGGGCACTCGTTTTGCGGCACATCCTCTCACGTGGGAAGGCGAAGTTGACTGGTTTGCTTTGATGTTAACCGTCTTGCTCATCCTTGATGCAGTGGCTTTGCCGCTAGTGATTTTCTATTGCCCTGGCTTAAATCCTAGAGTGCGCGTGCCAGATTGGATTCATCGTTTGGGTACGCCGATTTACATCGTCCATAACTGGCTCGACGGCAAGGTGGGTGGCGGTACGTCTACACCGATTGTATGGCTCCGCAAAACCTTGCATTCTCTATTGTTATTCATCTATTATCTCGTGCCATTTTACGTAGGCGGACATCTTGTGATGGGCCTCGTGGTGGCGCTCATGTATGACGTCCTCGTATGGGCACATGGGGGTGTATAATGAAAAAGATTACTTGTGAATGGCCGACGACACCTTTATATCAGGCGTATCACGATCATGAGTGGGGCCGACCAATTCATGATGATAGGCTTCAATTTGAACATCTTTGTCTTGAAAGCCTCCAATGTGGCCTTAGCTGGCTTACGATTTTAAATAAACGCGACATCATTCGAGGCTGCTTTGATAACTTTGATATTGAGGCAGTCTCTTCTTATGGTGAAAGCGACATCGACAGGATTATGCAAACCGAGGAGATGCTCAAATCTCGTCCTAAAATCGCAGCAATTATAAGTAATGCTTCCGCTTTAAACGTATTCAATCTGAATTTGGTTCGTTCTGCAATTATATTTGGGCTTTCACAGATAACAAGACAATTATCTATGAAAATCATCCTGAAGGGCAGGTACCCGCTAAGAACGGCCTATCTACGCGCATTAGCAAAGACCTAAAGAAGAGGGGCTTCAAGTTTGTGGGACCTGTTACCATCTATTCGCATCTCCAAGCTAGCGGCCTTATCAACGATCACGGTAAAGACTGTCCTTGTTTTGATGAGATCAATCAAAGTGCAGATATAGTGCGACTACCTGCCGACGAAGAAGGGTGATAGCACATTAATCGCTGTATTATAAGTTAACAATAATTTTCGTGCATAGTAGATGTTACAAAGGTGAACTTGTTATTCTATAGAGTCGGGTGTACACTAAAGTCGATGAGGTGATAGCGACTCATCATATGTTAGTCCGCTTTATATACAAACACATTCTCTCTCCAAAGCGGAACTCTCATAATCTTCTCTCTCAAACGCTATAAATCTGCATAAAGCCTCTGTCCTTAAGTGGATAGAGGCTTTTTGTGTTGTACGCCGAATAGGCATGACTAAACCCCCAGTTAAACTGGGGGTCGGTAAAAAATTCTTAGAGAAAAGGAAAGAACCTCCTAGTGATAGAATGAAGTTGGTCTGGCAACCACAACATTTCAATATAGGAGGTTCAATGTCAATGAATGACGTAAAAAGCTTATCACATAGTAAATGGAGATGTAAATATCATATTGTTTTTGCTCCAAAGTATAGAAGACAAATAATTTATGGTCGGATAAAAGCTGATGTAGGTAAAATCTTACGAGATTTATGTAAGAGGAAAAATGTAGAGATTATAGAAGCGGAATGCTGTCCGGATCATATTCATATGCTAGTAACGATACCACCACATTTAAGCGTATCGAGTTTTATGGGATATTTAAAAAGCAAAAGTAGCCTCATGATATTCGATAAACACGCAAATTTAAAATATAAGTATGGAAATAGACATTTCTGGTGTAGAGGATATTATGTGGATACGGTAGGACGATATGAAGGAGCGATAAAAGAGTATATTCGCAATCAACTACAAGAGGATATAGCGCAAGATACATTAAACTTTAAAGAATACACCGACCCGTTTACGGGTGAGCCAGTAAAATAGGCAAAACAAAAGCCCCCGAGTAGGGGGCAGCCAGTGGTAATAGAGTGGTTGTCAGATCATTCAATGCCCTCTTTAGAGGGCCACCACTAGAGAAAGACCCTTATAGGGTCAGAGCAAACCACCCGTTCTACGGGTGGTTATGATTCATTTAGTTGCATACCATATAAATTGATTTATTTCGATGTAGTTGCTATACTAAACATGATTTAACACAGTTACTTTCACAATTAAAGAAGGGAAATATATGATTGGTTTGGGAACGGCCATTAACATTGGCCTTATTATAGCCGGCGGCCTTTGCGGCCTCGCATTTGGTCGGTTTATGAAAGAAAATTTAAAACAGACGCTCATGGTGGTGAGCGGCATCATCGTGCTACTCCTTGGGATGAGTGGCGCCATGCAGTATATGCTCGTTATCGTGAACGGTACGCTGCAAACGACGGGACCTATGCTGATGATTATTAGCATGGTGGTTGGGGCCATTATTGGTGAGGTCATCGACCTTAATCGTTGGATTACTGTATTTGGTGACTGGGTGAAAGCTCGCACAGGTAACGCTGGTGATCCAAAGTTTACCCATGCTTTCATTACAGCATCTCTTACCTTTACCGTAGGTGCTATGGGCGTACTCGGTTCCATTCAAGATGGTCTTACTGGTAATTACCAGACGCTATTACTAAAAGGCATCCTCGACGGTATCATCGTTATGGTTATGGTATCCTCCATGGGCAAAGGGGCGCTGTTCTCCTTTATTCCTGTAGGGATCACCCAATGGATTATCACTGCTATGGCACACATTGCAGCACCGTTGATGACACCAAGTGCTATCGATAACCTGTCCTACGTGGGATCCATCCTAATTTTCTGCGTTGGTATCGACCTCATCTGGCCTGGTAAAGTGCGTATCGCTAACCTCTTGCCAGCTATCTTCGTAGCTATGGGCTTAACATTCTTGCTGTAAATAGGAGACCTATATTCTCTAAACCTTTGATATGTACCTTGTACATGAGATGGTGGAGGATATAGGTCTATTTATTTTCTGAAATACTTTTGTAATAAAATAACTGATGATATTTATTAACTCAATCAAGTTGATGATATTCCTCAACTTAATTAAGTTAATAAATATAGATCTTTACGTTCCGAAATAGGTGACCAATAGAGTCACTATCACAGTAGGAGTTGACTGGTATTATCTAGAAATCTTTTACCGAAATGGCATGCAGAATCATTTTAATGTTCAATATGCCTGTTATTCAGGTATATATTGTTGAATTATACCTGTTTAACAGGTATAATCAAAGGAGAGATTCTATGATTTAATGGCTCCACCGGGGAACCGATTGGAATTGCTCCAAGGAGATCGATTTGGTCAGTATAGTTTGCGGATTAATAGCCAGTACAGACTATGTTTTAAAGTAAAAGACATTAATAGCTTTTATGATGTAGAAATTATAGATTATCATTGATAGAGAGGGAATATATATGGATAAGTTTATTTCGACACCTACCATTAGTGAAATATTGAAGGAAGAGTTTATGGAGCCATTAGGGTTATCTGCGTATAGATTAGCTAAGGATATATATGTGCCTGTCTCACGAGTCCAAGAAATTCTGAATGGCACACGGTCTATTTCTGCAGATACATCTTTGCGTCTGGCAAAATATTTTGGCGTTTCAGAAGGTTATTTTTTACGTTTGCAGATGGATGTTGATTTACGAACGGCAAAACTTAGTGCAGGTATGGAAGAAGCGCTAGCATCTATTAAGCATTGTGAAGCATTAGAACCTGTAGATTGCCAATAAGATATTGATAATTTTCGATATATTTGGTATACTTAATATAAAAGTAAGTTGTTATAATATTGAATATTGATATAAGGAGAACCTATGCTATTCGTTGAATACCCTAAATGCACAACATGCAAAAAAGCAAAGAAATTCTTAGATGATCATAAAGTTAAGTACACTGCTCGTGATATTAAAGCTGAAAATCCTACAGCTGAGGAAATCGCTGCTTGGTATCCACAATCTGGCAAGGATTTGAAAGCATTCTTTAATACGTCTGGTATGATCTACCGTGAACAACAATTAAAGGATAAATTGCCAAATCTTAGCGAAGAAGAAAAAGTAGCTTTATTAGCATCTAATGGCATGTTAGTAAAACGTCCTATCTTGGTTCTAAAGACAAAGTTCTCGTTGGCTTTAAAGAAGCAGAATGGATTGAGGCGTTGAAGCTCTAATTTCATATCAGTAACCGAAAGAACAGGTCCCTAAAAGCCTCCAAAGCGAGCTAAGTCGTTTTTAGGGACCTGTTCTTTCTACATCTAATAAAGAAATTAGAGCTATCAACTAATACCTCTTAGTGTTAAGTCATTTTTAGAGATGGGGGCTTTTCTTTTTATATGAAATCAGTATCTTCAACTAAGACTTATTAAAAGGTCTCCAAAGCGAGCTAAGTAGTTTTTAGGGACCTGTTCTTTCTACGTCTAATGAAGAAATTTAAATCTTCAATAAAGCGTTCTTACTTATCAATAATTCTAATTTGTATTTATTACGTATTTTATGTATAATATTTGTACTGTAGACATACCCCTATGGGTATTGTTTTGTTTTTGTATTTCTTTCCGGACCGAGTTTGGCCGGTTCTAGTACCTAGAGAGGTATTTATGAAGCTTTTACAATCATTAGTAGCGCAGGTGTCGTTGCGTACGCAAGGTAGCATTTTGGCGCTAGGTATTTTGTTTATACTATTAGATTTAATCACAGAGCCTTTGTATCCAGTCATTGATTTGGCTTGGGTCACTGTTATCGTTTGTGGGTTGCCATTGCTGATTAATAGTGTGCAGAGCATTTGGGATAATTTAGAGATTCACGCTAATTTTCTTATTGTTGTAGCTATGGTAGCGCTCATCGCCGTTGGTGATTATCATACAGCGGCTTATGTGGGTATCATGGTGCACGCTGGCTTCTTCTTGGAGCAGCTCATTACAGGTGAGACGCATTACACCTTGGATGTTGATATGTTACCGACTATGCCAACACAGCTTGTAGCATTGCGTCAGGGTATCAATAACTATTCATCGGTTATCGTCGTAGTCGTTATGTTGCTGTCCATGGGATCCTTTGCATTAACTGGTGATTTCATGCATACGGCGACCTTGTTATTAGTGCTTTGCCCGTGTTCTTTGGAGCTCATTCTCGTGGCGCTCATGATGGGATCTCTTGTGGATAATAATTCCCCGACGGCAGAGCTTTCAAAGAGGCAAAACAGTGTCATTTGGGCCTGCTCATCGTGTCCGTTCTATTCCATATAGGGATCATCGGTGCTGGTGTGTTCGGTTCCATTAATCCTGTAACGGCGGTTGCCTTACATGGTTTGGTGCGACTTGGTCTCGTGTATAATCTGAAAGTATTAGACGGCTCTTTGTGCGTTGCGTAAATTACAATGACTCATATACATTAACGTGAGTCGCGTAAATTACAGTAAGTCACATAAATTGAAGTATATTACATAAATTAAAGTCCCCTAGTAATTAGTTTACTAGGGGATTTTTGTATTCATTAATTATCTTATAGGCATAGTTGTAGGTAAACAATATCGTTAATCTACATATGTCACTTTGTAGCCTTTTGGCTCGATTTCGCGGCGGTTCAGGCCGTTTGGCAAATCTGGATAGCCGATAGCCAAGCTAGCGTAGACTTTTTCGTCTTCACCAAGGCCTAGTTCACGCATTTTAGCTTGAATGCGTTCGTTATCTTGAAGATGGCGAATTTGGTTAACCCAGCAACTGCCAAGTTCTAGTTCGTTGCAAGCGAGCATCATGTTTTGCATCGCACATGACACGTCAGCAAAGTTGTTGGCATAACTTGGTTTGCTAGCCAATACGATGAGTACAGGCGCTCCATAGTTAAATACAAACTTGCCTTCAGCGGACATTTTAATGATATTCACCATATATGGCAATGTGTTTTCTGTAATCGGCATTTTGCCGTATTCTTCCTGAACGAGTGTTACTAGTTCGCTTAGTACATCTTGGTTCGTGATAACCATGAAATGTGTTAATTGTGTATTGCCACCAGACGGAGCACGGCGACCAGCGTCGAGAATTTGATCGATGAGCTCTCGAGACAATTGATCAGCTTTAAACTTACGCGTACTATGACGAGTTTTGATACATTCTAAGGTATTCATGAGGGCCTCCTATGACAAATGAGATTTGATATAGAGTTTCTTTTATTATACTACAAGGACGCACCTAGAAGAGGCCACATTTTACTAACTAGCTAATTAAAACAAATATATTGACAAAAAAATAGATATAGAGTTTACAATAATAATTGTATAAAATTATATTTGTAACATTTTAGTTAAATGTATAGTAATATCGGTATAAAAATTAGATCATTATATCTGCCTTAAAACGTTCTAAAAAGAGGGGTAGGGTAGGTGGTCGTAATTTTGATATCAAAAAAATTTATAACTAGGTTCACAGTTTTATGGTAAGATTTTCGGTCATGAACTCTATAGAAATTGGCAATTATTAACGAATAAGAAAAAAAATATTAATTAATTGACAAATTTAAAAATATCTGTCCAAAGTAGGGAATTAACGTTGACTGCTTACCGGAAAATTGTGTACAATTAATTAGTAGATAATTGTGTGCATATGGAGGTAGAATATGGCAGAAATTGGCGTGCTCGAAGGATATAAGCACAAACAAGATGTTCCTGATGTGGAATACTTAAAATTAGAAAATCAATTGAGCTTCCCACTTTATGTAGTGGCGAAGGAGATTGTTAATGCATATCGTAGTCACTTAGATCCTTTGAATTTGACATATACTCAATACATCGTAATGATGGCATTGTGGGAATATGGTGACTTGTCTGTTAAAGAATTAGGCCAAGTATTGCGCCTTGATTCTGGTACGTTAACACCGCTTTAAAGAAATTAGAAGCAAAAGCATTCTTGAAGCGTAAACGTAGTCGTCAAGATGAACGAGTAGTTATGGTAACCCTTACTGATACTGGTAAAGCATTACGTGACGAAGCTGTTCATATACCGCGCCGCTTGTCTGAAGCTGCAGGTCCAATTTTCGACGTAGAAGAAACGCGTCAACTGCGTCAGTTGCTTAATAAATTATTACAAGCAATCGATAACGCCAATAATAAAACAGCACAGACTTTTAAAGGCTAATTTTTAGAACCTCATATGCATTCATTCTGTAACCGAAGATATCCTATATTTTATTAAAAATGTGATATACTATACATATAGCGTATTGTATAGAGGTCATGTGAGAGATGACCTAATTGTGAGTGGCCTTCGTGGCATAAAGGAGCGCATTATGAATAAAAATTTATTAGGTGCATTTGTATTAGCAGGTACATTATTAGTGGGTGGCGTTGCAAACGCAGCAAACTGGAATGGTTTGGCTAACTACCCAGAGGTTCCAAACAGTGCAAATGGTACAGAAACGTATTTCTTCGATAAAGCATCTGAGTTCAAAGGTATCGACAGCAGCCGCAACTATGTATTCGGTATTAATGTAATTAACATGCATAATAACCAATACGGTGAAGCTACATTGTTCAAATATCTTGTACACCCAAGCTTGCATACTGTATATCGTTTCGCCCCAGATGGTCAAGTATATCAACTCCAACCTGGTAGCAACGAATTCAATATGTTCATGGCTGCTTGGAAAGAAGTATACGGCACTGACTTCTCTTTCCCAGCGTTATAATTTAGTGGCGCATGCCGTAATAATTACATAACTATTGCTGGTGAAAGCTCCTTTTGGGCTTTCACCAGTGTTGTTTATGGAGGTTTTTCTATGTCTAAATCTGAATTTGCTCAAGCCTATACGGAGCGCATGTTCCCTGATATTGCAGCTCCAGCAGGTTATATTGATCCTGAGTTTGAAGTTTTGTTTGATAATTTTGCATTCGATGAAGTCATCACTGAAGAAGGCCGCAATGTGCCTGCAAAGGATCGCTTCTTGGCTATTCTTGCTACCTTAGTTGGAGCCTCTGCTGTTGATGAATATGCATTGATGCTACCAGCAGCACTCAACTTTGGGTTGATTCCTGACGAAGTGGTGGAGCTCATTTATCAGGCGGTACCATATCTTGGTATTGGTCGTGTGCGCCCATTCTTTAAGGTGACGAACAAGATTTGACTATCGTGGAGAAACCATTACTGATCCATCTCGAAGCACAATCACTGGTGAGTCTCGTCTTGAAAAAGGCGTAGAAAAACAAGTGGAAATCTTTGGTGAAGCTGTACGCAATTCCTATCAAGAAGGTCCTGAGGATACACGTCACATCAAGAAGTGGCTGGCCAATATGTTTGGTGATTATTATACTCGCAAAGGCCTTAGCGTAGCTCATCGCGAAATGATTACCTTCTGCTTCTTGGCCGCTCAAGGTGGCTGTGAACCTCAGCTGAAGGCTCACGTAGAAGGCAACTTGAACGTAGGGAACAGCAAACAATATTTGATTAATATCGCATCCCAATGCGTACCGTACATCGGATATCCGCGTACCTTGAATGCCCTTCGTTGCATTCAAGACGGCTACACCGCATGGGAAGCCAAACAATAAAGGAGTTTTATGTTATTTTCTGGTATTAGTTTAACGATGATTTTAGCGTCTATTCCAGCGCTTATCATTGCAGCTGCAGGGCATGAATTTGCTCATGCCAAGGTAGCAGATATGCTCGGCGACTCTACGCCGCGCTCCATGGGCCGCTTGACTTTAAATCCCGTGGCACACCTTGATTTAATCGGCTCTATAGCCTTCCTTATCGGTGGGTTTGGATGGGCTAAGCCTGTAATGGTTGATACGTCTAACTTCCGCGATCCTCGCACAGACTATACCTTAGTATCTATTGCGGGACCGGCGTCTAATGTGTTGATGGCCTTTTTAGGCTACTTAGCACTACGTTTTCTTGGAAGCTACGGCTTGTTGACAAATGACTCATTAGAGTTAGTACTGACACTGATTGTTGTATATAATATTAACTTTGCCATTCTCAACATGATGCCCATACCACCACTTGATGGTAGTCGCATTATTACAAGCTTGTTGCCTAGGGACTTGCAATTTACATTGGAACGGTTAAGTTTTGTCAGCTTGATTGTACTTATCTTAGTGCTTAATACACCAATTGCAAGTAAGATCTTCATTCCATTACAACAAACTATTTTACAATTCTTTGAACGCATCGTGAGCATTATTTTATAGGGATTTACCATATAATAAACGTTTTATGGCAAGTGCTATCTTTTAAATTTTATGTTAGACTCTTCACTATATTAAAAAGTATCGATATAATTCGTAAAATATGATATACTAAGTACAGAAATCGTAAATTTTCGATATATTAAATCGATACAGTATATAGATATTCAAGTGAATAGATGAGGAATTACATATGAATTTTGAAGATAATCAAGTGCCAGAGGCAATTCTGGACAAGCTTACAAAGGTGTGTACATGCCGTAGCATTACGCGCAAAACGATTAAAGAAGCCATTTTAGATGGGGCTCATACATTTCCAGAGGTAAAAGAAGCAACTCGTGCTGGCACGGGCGCTTGCGGTGGGAAAGGCTGTGGCCCTCGCATCGTAAAGCTCTTAGCTGAAATGAAAGAGCAAGGTAAAATTTAAGTTAACTATTTAACTAAAACATTTAACTTAAACAGTTAACTGAAACATTTAACCTAAACAGTTAACTTAAACATTAACTTATATAAAGACTATTACTTTGAACCAATACGGTCTACGTAGGTTTTGGGTGATAGTCTTTTTTCGTTATAACCTATTATTTTGCAGTATTAACTAGAATTTGTACTGATGGATGTGATAGCATATCGTACTATTCATAGTATTTAGTATTATGGAGGTACTAAATATCTTAGTTTGTGGGGGCTGATTTTTTGATATACTATACATAATACTTTTTAGAGATTTTGGAGGTATATATGTTTCGACGTTTTGTAGCAGCTACGATGATTGGTGCCTTAGCGCTCACCACGGGTTGCGGTTTACATAATCCCTTTACTTCAAAGGCTGAGCCTGTGACCTATGAATCCGTAGCACAGAGCGAGCTTTCACCAGAGCAAAAGGTAGATAAATTAGTGGCTAATATGTCCGATGCGGACAAGGTTGGTCAATTGATGATGATTGGCATTCACGGCAAGTCCTTGAACGATGATGCTAAATTCATGCTCAACGAGTACAGGGTGGGCGGCATTATCTTGTTCGACCGTAACATGGAATCCAAGGATCAAGTTAAGACGCTCATTACAGATATTAACAAGGCCGATAAAAGCGCGGGCTTAACGCCATTGTTCCTCGGCATCGACCAAGAGGGTGGTGCTGTAGCGCGCATGGACGATAAGCTCATCAAGGTTCCCCCTGCGGAAGAGGTAGGTAAGGAGCCTGTAGAGCAAGCTGCAGCCTTGGCGAAAGAGGTAGGCACTGAATTAAAAAGAGTTAGGTTTTTAACATTAACTTTGCTCCTGTAGCGGACTTAGGATTGACTTATGGTCGCTCCTATAGTACGAACCCTGATGAAGTGGTTCGCTATGCTAGCGCTGTTGGTAAATCTTACGACGAAGCGGGCTTGTGGTATTCCTATAAACACTTCCCAGGCATCGGTAAGACTGACGTAGACTTGCACGCAGACACAAGCATCGTTCCTGTATCTAAAGAAACGCTGCTTTCAGAGGACACAAAGGTGTTCGTAGACCTCATTAAGCAGTCCAAACCGAATACATATACAATCATGGTGTCTCACGCGATGTACCCACAAATCGATCCAGACCATCCATCTAGCTTGTCTAAGGCCATCATTACGGATTGGTTGCGCAAGGATATGGGCTATAACGGCGTGGTCGTAACGGACGATATGGATATGGGTGCCCTTGCGAAGCATTATACCTTCGGCGATATGGCGGTGCAATCCATCCTCGCCGGCAGCGATATCTTGCTCGTATGCCACGAATACGAACACATGCAAGAGGCTTACAATGGCCTTATGAAAGCCGTGAAAGACGGTCGTATCTCTAAAGAGAGACTCGATGAATCTGTGAAACGAATCTTGCTTATGAAAATGAGCAGAGGTCTGTAAGGGAGATATATTTATAGCCTACATTGAAGTAAGTTTACACGCTAAGATGTGCTAAATTTATACTCTACATTCTGTATAAAAATATATAGTGTATACATAACGAGCTATCAAGGATTTTAATAAACCGATAGAGAATTAATAAGTAAAGTAATTCTCTGTCGGTTTATTTTTTATTGTATAGTTTGTTTTGTTAGGAGTGAAGTATATGGCTCGCAGAATTATGTTGAACGGTACGTCCTATTTTGGACAAGGGGCGATTCAGGAGATTGTGAATGAAATTAAGAATCGCCATTTCAAAAAAGCCCTCGTTACATCTACGCCAGATTTATTTGAATTTAAAGTGGCTACTAAGGTAACAGATTTACTTGATGCGGCAGGCATCGATTATGAAATCTATGACGGCATTAAACCAAATCCTACGATCGAAAACGTAACGGCTGGCGTTGATGCTTGTAAAGCAGCTGGCGCCGATGTTATCGTTGCTGTTGGTGGCGGTAGCCCAATCGATACAAGTAAGGCGATTGCTACTATTATTACGAACCCTGAGTTCGCCGATGTGCGCAGCCTTGAAGGTTTAGCGCCTACTAAGAACCCTTGCTTACCAATCATCGCTGTTACTACTACATCTGGTACGGCTGCAGAGGTTACTATTAACTACGTTATTACAGACGTTGAAAAGAATCGTAAATTCGTTTGCGTTGATCCGCATGATATCCCAATCGTAGCTATCGTAGATCCTGATATGTCCGCGTCTATGCCGACAGACCTTTGTGCGGCAACAGGCATGGATGCTCTCGTACATGCTGTAGAAGGGTATATCACAAAAGGTGCGTGGGAACTTACTGATATGCTTCATTTGAAAGCTATTGAAATCATCGGTCGTTCCTTGCGCAGTGCTGTAGCTGGCGATTATGCAGGCCGCGAAGCTATGTCCTTAGGTCAATACATTGCGGGCATGGGCTTCTCTAACGTTGGCCTCGGTATCGTTCACTCCATGGCGCATCCATTGAGTGCTGTATACGATATCCCTCATGGCAAGGCTTGTGCCATGCTTTAACAGCAGTATTGAAATTCAATGCTCCTGCAACAGGCGAAAAATATCGTGAAATCGCTCGCGTTATGGGCGTTCCTAATGTAGACGCTATGGATGAAGAAACCTATCGTCAAGCAGCTATCGACGTAATTCAAAAATTAGCTGATGACGTAGGTATTCCTAAATCTCTTAGCGAAGCAGGCGTAAAACGGGAAGACATTCCATTCCTCGCTGAATCTGCTTTCAACGATGCATGTACACCTGGTAACCCACGTGATGCATCCTTAGAAGAAATCATTGGCATCTATGAATCTATATACTAACAACCAAATAAGATTCTACACCGCTTGTATGCCTCCGATTATGTAAAGACAACATCTATAAACACTTGCTAAACAAGACTAGACATCTCTTTTGCTGTAGAGATGTCTAGTTTTGTTTTTTAGGAGCTTAGCGTCATATCTAGATTTACTTTTTGAGGTGCTTACTGCGATGGATAGTTGTCTAGATTTACTTTTAATAGCGCCTTGAAAATCATGATTTACATAAGTATACTAAAGATATGAATAGATAATAATTGGATAATAGTTAGGCTAGCTAATCCGTTGATGTATTACTACTAAAATTATAAGGATTAGTAATGATAGCAACTCGAATAGTATATAATCATTATATATGCTGAGGAGGAAATCTTATGAAATTATGGAAATTTAATAAGCGCAGTTCTACCTTAGCAGATATGTCCATGAATCGTGTACTCTTAACGGAGCTCATCGCAAAGGGCGCTGTCGTTGGCGTTGTGGCAGGTTTTTGCGGGGCTACATATCGCTATTTAATCTTAGAGTCCGAGCATTTGCGTTGGCAGTTGATGGAGGGCATTACTCTAGAGTGGGCTTTAGGTTGGCTCATAGCTATGGTCGTTTTTGCCTTTATCGTAGATCGATTACTGACTTGGGCGCCGTTGTCCGGCGGCTCTGGGATTCCTCAAATCGAAGGGGAGATGCTAGGTCTCTTTGATATGAAGCCTTATCGGACGCTTGTGTCAAAGATGATCGGTGGCGTACTGACTGGATTTGCGGGCTTTTCCGTAGGTCGCGAAGGTCCAGCCGTACAGATCGGCGGTTCGGCAGGGAAAATCGTATCGTACTGGATGAATTCTGGCCTACGTGAGCAGCGCATTTTGACATCTGCTGGTGCCGCGGCCGGCTTAACGGCTGCCTTTAGTGCGCCCGTATCGGGGGCGATGTTCGTTTTTGAAGAGGTCCATAAAAGCTTTTATCCGTACCTCGTTGTGCCTACCTTTGTGGCCACATTGATTTCTAACTATATTACAGTTAGTATCTTTGGTCTCGACCCAGCTCTTGGATTTTCGGTAACCTCAGGGGTTCCTCTTGAGTACTTTCCTGTACTGCTTATGGTGGGCGTTATCATGGGCCTCTGTGGGGTGCTCTTCTGCCGCATGATTTTTGGATTCAAGAAATTCTTTGAGTGGCTAAAATGCTCTCGGTTCTTGAAATTAGCGCTCACCTTTGTGACTGTGGCCGTTATCGGCTATGACTCGCAACTTCTTTTAGGTGGTGGCAATGATCTCGTAGGTCAGCTCGCCTTTCAATCTCATGGCGTGTTGCTCTTGGCGGGCATCGTGATAGGCAAGATGTTGCTCACTACCTTCTGTTATGGTAGTGGTGCTCAAGGGGGCATCTTTTTACCCATGCTTGTTATCGGTGCGTCAGCAGGTGCCTTTTGTGAAAGCCTACTTTCAACGTTAGGCCTCATTTCTCCTGATTTGTACCTCAATTCGTCATCTGTGCCATGGGAGGTATGCTAGCAGCTGCTATGCGAACCCCGATCTTGGCGATTCTACTCGTTCTTGAAATGACGAATAGTTTTTCTAATATTTACGCTATCGGTATCGTTACATTGGTGGCCTATCTTGTGGCAGATCTTTTAAAAGAGCCGCCAATTTACGATTCCTTATTGCAAGCTATGACCGGTCAAAGCCAGTTAGAATCAGTGCAAACCTTCTTCCAAACGAAGGTGCCTGTAGTGGCAAACTATACAGAGGTGCAGTTACAAGACTTGGCATTGCCAGATGGTACATTAATCGTAAGTATTCGCCGAAATGGTACCTACATTGTACCTCTTGGGGATGTAAAACTCGAACCAGGTGATGAACTACAAGTTTCGTGTGAACGAGGTCGATTGAAAGATGCAAAAGCATTCTTCCAGTCTAATTAAAGGAGGGCTTATCGTGTTAGATAACATAGTATTATTCTATATATTCTTTACTATAGTTGGCTTTTTAGCGGCTATGCTGGGCACTATTATTGGTGCTGGTGGAGGTATTATATTTGTACCTCTTTTTATGTACTGGTTCCCTGAATGGTCTCCGTCTATGATTGTAGGGACGTCGCTCTTTTCTGTTATGTGTAATGCTATCTCCGGATCTATAGCGTATCTTAAACAGAAAAAAGTATATATCAGTGCGGCTCTCGTCTTTAGTGTTGCTACCTTCCCAGGGGCTATTTTAGGGGCTCAATTGTCGGGGTGGTTCTCTGGTAAAGGCTTTATGTTTGCCTTTGGTTGTTTTATGCTCTGTGCTTCCTTCTTGATTGGGTTCAAGAACTTCCGTAAAGGAGAGCGCAAGGAAGAATCCCTTACCTTGGATCAGCTAACCTATAGCAAGCCCGTTGGTATTAGCATTAGCATCGTTGTAGGTTTTATTTCCAGTATCTTTGGCATTGGCGGCGGGCTGATTCACGTACCGGCCTTGATTTATTTAATGGGCTTCCCTACGCATATGGCGACGGCCACTAGCCAATCCATCCTCGCCGTATCTACTACGGTTGGTGTTATCACACATTTAATAGAGAATCATATCGTCTTTAGCATTGCTATTCCTACTAGTATTGGAGCCATCTTTGGGGCTCAAGCTGGTGCGCGCATTGCCAAACGCCTCAAGGCAAAAGCAATTCTTGCCCTTATGAGCGTAGCCGTGTTTGCGTTGGCTGTACGACTCATCCTTAAATCGGGGATTCTAGGATAAGGTTCATAGTATGAATCTATAATAAGATTTATGGTATTAATCTATAATAAGGTTCATGCTATCAACCTAGGATAAGGTTCATGGCATTAATTCATTAAGACGAGCCATATCTGTAATAAGCATAGTTTAATAAAAGCCCTCTGGTGGTAGCTCGTAAGAGTTGTATCACTAGAGGGCTTTTTGAATTTCCGACGTTTTTTAAAAGGGTATAACTAAAAGTCATAGGACTTTGTAATTGAGAATGGAAAAATTAAAATTAGTAAATCATAATAGTTTTATGCATGAGTTTTGTAATCTATTTCCTATAGAATTATATGCAGTATAAATCATAGTTTATCTGGGTTTTCGTATATATCTATAAAATATATCGATTAATCCTTAATAAATAAGGATTCTTGATTGGATATGTGAAGAAATGAGTACATGATAATGCCATTGAGATGCACTTTCAAGTAAAGAAATAAAAAAGCGATGCATATCGAGAATTATTAGAAGACATATAATTTATGCATAATTATAGTAGTGAGAATGAGAACGGCGTATACTAAAAGTAACACATATTCATTATGAGAGGATAGGAGGAAATACAAGTGAGTACGCTTATTAGAGATTATGAACGTTTTGCCAAGGAGGCAAAAGAGATTTGTAAAGGTCGCGTGTATACCGATCATTTACGTCGTTATGCGTATGGCGTTGATGCGTCCTGCTATAGCTATTTACCAAAGGTTGTTGTAAAAGCTGAGGACGAACGCGAAGTAAGACGCCTTATTCGTCTATGCCAACAATGCGGCACGCCATTTACATTCCGTGCAGCTGGTTCTTCGTTGTCTGGTCAGTGCTCCAGTGAAGACGTGCTCATCGTATGTAATGATGGCTTCAAAAAAATGGAAGTTATCGACGATGGAAAGCCTTAAAATGTGAGTGCGGTGTTATCGGTTCTGATGCGAACGATTTATTGAAACCGTACAATCGTAAAATTGGTCCAGATCCTGCAACGCTTGCTACAGCATTAGTGGGCGGTATTTTGAATAATAACTCCTCTGGTATGTGCTGTGGTACAGCGCAGAACTCGTATAAAACAATTCGTTCTATTCGCGTTGTTTTATTAGACGGCTCTATTCTTGATACGTCCGACCAAAAGAGTATCGATCAATTCCTCAAAGAAAAACCTCAAATGGTAGAAGATCTCTTGCAATTGCGCAAGGAAATCTTAGCTGACGAAGAATTGACGCATTTGATTCACCACAAATATAAAATTAAAAATACTACAGGTTACGGTTTGAACTCCCTCGTTGATTTTGAAGATATTATCGACATCATCAACCACTTGTTCATCGGCTCCGAAGGTACATTGGGCTTCGTATCTGAAATCGTGTACAACACCGTTGAAGACGTGCCTCATAAAGGCTGCGGCCTCATGTTCTTCAAAACATTGAACGATGCATCCCTTGCGGTTGTAGCGCTCGCTAATATGGGCCGTGAAAAGGTTATCGCCGCAGAAATGATGGACTATCAGTCCTTGCGCGCCGTTCAAAGCCTTGAAAATGTACCTGACTTCGTTCGCGAAGTACCTGAAGGTACAAGTGCTATCTTGTTCCAAACTGAAAGCTACACGAAAGAAACAGTGGATCAAAACTTGGCTTTCATTAAAGACCAATTGAAAGATATCCCTACAGCTATCCCTAGTCTTTACTCTCAAGACCCTAAGGAATACGATTCTTGGTGGGCTATCCGTAAGGGTATCTTGCCAATCGTTGGGGGTCAACGTAGAAAAGGCACTACTGTTATTACAGAGGACGTTTGCTTCCAAATTGAAGACTTCACTAAGGGCATCGAAATGATTACGGAATTGTTCCATAAATACGATTTCGTAGACGGTGGTGTAATCTTCGGTCATGCTCTGTCTGGTAATGTTCACTTTAATATCACACCTGATTTCAGCGACCCTAAAGATACTAAGAACTTCGGCGATTTAGTAAAAGAAATGTCCGAACGCGTATCTGGTTTCGGCGGTTCTTTGAAAGCTGAACACGGTACAGGCCGCATGGTAGCACCATTCGTTGAAATGGAATGGGGTAAAAAAGCGTACGAAATCAATCGTCGCATCAAAGCCATCTTTGACCCTACTCGTATCTTGAACCCTGATGTAATCATCACCGATGATCCAGATGTGTATAAGAAAAACCTTAAGGCACAATGCGCTATCGATGATGCTTTCACAATCTGTATGGAATGCGGTTTCTGTGAAAAACATTGTCCAAGCCGTAATTTAACATTGACGCCACGTCAACGTATTGCGTTGTTGCGCGAAACGAAACGCCTTGAAAACGAAGGTAACTTCACATTGGCATCTGAGCTCAGAAAGGGCTACGAATACTACGGTGTGGAAACTTGTGCAGCCTGCTCTATGTGTAAAGGTCTTTGCCCACTTAGCATCGATACTGCTCAAATCGCATTGTCCATGCGCCGCATCGATCCACCTGCACCAGAATTGGCTAAGAAGATTTACGACAACTTCTCCACAACCCTTCAAATGGCTCGTGCCGGCGTAAGTCTCGAAGGCATCGCTGGTTCTATCATTACGCAAAAAGCAATTTCTAAGATTACCGACGGTTTACATGGCGTCACAGGTATTACACCGTACTTACCTAAGACAACGCCTAAGGCTAACCATTATAGATTGAGAAATCGTATTAAACCAACTAACTTTGAAAAGGTTGTATACTTCAGTACTTGTGCGAACCGTGCCTTCAAACCGAACCAAGGTTATGACGATGATCGCAGCTTACAACAAGTAGTGGAAAGCCTCTGCAACAAGGCTCATATTGATATTATTTACCCACAACATATCGAAAACCTCTGCTGCGGCTTGAGCTTTGAAAACTACGACGACGTTCATGAACGGGCTGTAAAAGACTTGCACGATGCATTGATGAAAGCATCTCAAAATGGTAAATACCCAATTGTAATCGACCATAGTGCATGCTTCAACCATGCTTTCAAACATATGCCAGACTTAGAAATTAATGATATTTCTGAATTCTTGTGCAAATATGTTGTGCCACATCTCGATATTGAAAAATGCGATGAACGAGTTATCGTACACAAACAATGTAAGATTAAATCTTTGAACAAATCTCAATACATTGAAGACTTGGCGCGCCTCTGCACCGACCATGTATTCAATATTAAATCCTTTGCGTGCGACGGCTTTGCTGGTCAAAAAGGTTTCTTCACACCAGAACTTAACAAATCTGCCACAAAAGACCTTGCTGGTGAAATTGCTGAATACGGTGCAACACTAGGCGTAAGCTCCAGCTCCACATGTGAAATTGGCCTTGGTGAAAATGGTGGCATCCCATTCGTAGGCGTTGCATTCCTATTAGACCGTTGCTCTAAGGCTAAAAAATAATAATACTTGAATAAGATTCTAGTATTATCTATTAGGGGTTTATTTTTCTATTAAGTATGATATACTATACGTAGGTAGTAGAGTGTATGAAATTACCTACAATATAACAAAAAAGGACGAGTTGCCGCTCGTCCTTTTTCTTGCTTATTTTTTGTTCTTATTGTTAAGCCAATAGCTGTAGGTAGTTACTGCTAAGGCAACAATAAGAGGGGCAAGCAAGGTACCCCAGAGTGTATGAAACAACTCCTCCAATATAACACCTCCTTTCTGGAGGTATTTTTATTATATTATTATGATATGTATCTTGGAGATTATTTAAGAATGGAATATATGATATGAGAAGAATTTTGCCTATACTTGCATTACTTATATTTATTAGTGGTTGTGGAGTAAATCAGAATACAAATAATAGTAATATAGAAAACAATAGTACAAGTTCTAGTACATCCTCTCAAGACAGTAGCAAAATGACTAATCTAGATAGCCATTTAACTGCCGCTAAGCAAGCTCTATCCTCTGGCGATTATGCTAAAACCATTGAGGAAGCAACAGATTCTATTAAGGATAATCCAAATAATGCAGACGCTTATTCGGTTCGTGGCTTTGCTACGGCTTTAAATGGAGATACTACTAAAGGTTTAGAAGATACTAAAAAGGCTTACGATTTAGATTCAAATAATGTAGCTAATTACTACAATATGGCCATGGTGTATAAGCTACAAGGTCAGTTAAACGATTCTAAACAGTGGTTTGAAAAGGTATTAGAAAAGGACCCTAGCAACACTTGGTCTGTATATGGTATTTCTACCATTTATGCAGACCAAGGGGATGATACTAAGGCCCTTGATTGGCTTGAAAAAGCAATTAAAATTGATCCATCTGTGAAAGCTGTAGCCGCTGAACAAGACCATTTTGAACGCTTTCACAATAATATGCGATTTAAAACATTAGTAGGATTATAGATATGGATGTAAAACAGATGATTCGCCTTGTTATAAAGGTGATAGGATTTATATATTGGTTTGTTTTTCTATACCTTGGTAGTCTAATGGTCGTAGACTGGTCAGGGTTTATGTCCCAACATGATATAGAAACACCGTTATTCCTTACATACTTAGTGTTGGTAGGTTGTTTTGTAACGCCGTATATTATGCTGTACTGGAAGAAGCTGAATCCTAATGCAAAAGTTCCATTTGGGTGCGCCATCTCTCCGAATATATGGCGCGATTAGAAGATCGTCATAGTATATGGTTTGATGTATTATATGTACTAAAATTATTGCTCTATTTCGTAATAATTCTGTGGATGCTTTGTATCATATTACTCACCTTAGCAGTTATTGCGTGGACAGTAGTCCTAATTTTGCTAAGTAACTAATGATGTAAATTTACATTGTTTTCTCCACCAATGCTTCTTGTAAAAGCTGAGAAAAATTAATCCCTTTAGCTAGTGCTCTATCGTTTAGCCAGGCAGGAATGGTTAAGGTTTTCTTTACGGATTTACTATTTTTAGCTAAATCAATATCTGTTTGAACTAATGTAGGATATGTTGTATCCGTGCAAGGTAAGCTGCGAATAGATGTGGGGGTAGGTAGAGTTTGTCCATCTTCTAAAGCGCCTAATATATAGAGTTCCATAGCCTCTTGTGCATTAGTTACAAGCTCTGTTAGTGTTGCGCCCGTACTACTTGTATATGCTAAGTCTGGAAACTCAGCCCAGAAACCATCAGCATCATCATGGATTATAGCAGGGTATATAAATTTCATAGGTCCTCCTTATTTAGTTCGTGTTAGTTGGTTGGACATGGTGTAGATCGCTAGTGCTATCCAGATACAACCGAAGGCAATCATTTGTGGTGTATCGAAGCTTTCACCAAAGTAGAAGATAGCTAGCAATAATGCGATGGTTGGAGATACATATTGCAAGAAGCCTAGTAGGTTGAGCGGTAGTAATTGTGCACCGTAGGAGAATAACACCAATGGTACAGATGTAGTGAGACCACTAGCGATGAGTAGCAATGTGGTGTACCAGTCTGTGCCGAAATAGGACCATACTGTATTGTCAACCATAGTTGTATATAGTAAGGCGAGGGGCATTAACAACCAAGCTTCAAAGGCAATGCTCGTAAAGGGCGAGATGAGTAGTTTCTTTTTTACAGCCCCATAGAAGCCAAAGGACACAGCGAGGATCATCGATACTAATGGTAAGGAGCCCAATTGATAGGTGAGCAAGGCAATTCCGATGGTGGCGATGAGAACACTCAGCTTTTTCGGTAAGCTTAGAAACTCTTTAAATAAAATAACACCTAATACTACATTGAAAAGTGGGTTAATATAATAGCCTAGGCTGGTGTTCATCACTTGATTGTTGGTGATGGCCCAAATATAAGTGAACCAGTTAATGCTGATGATAACAGATGCGACCAAGAGTAATACCAGTTGGGATCGTTGTTCTTTTAGTAATTGAAAGTCTTTTTTGAACTGTTTAATATGCATGCCAAATACAACGATAGCCATGCAAATGCCTGACCAGATAATGCGTTCTGCCAGTATATTATAAGGCGAAATATGGTTTAATAATGCCCAGTACAGAGGGAGTAAGCCCCAGATTATATAACAACTAAGGGCTGTGATTAGACCTTTTTTATTTGACTGCTCCATAATGCCTCCTTGTGATACTACTTATTATATCATTGGTCATAGGCTATGGGAGTGAAATATAGACCATGCGAATAAAATATAGCTATGCGAATGGAATATGAGTTTTAGTTATTGCACATGACTTTCAGTTATAACCTAAAATTTGGTACTTATGATTAACTGTTATGTTCATTGACTTTGTGCATAATCTTACACTATATTGGACTTAGAACAACGAATATAGAGAATAGGTGTCGCAAGACTTAATAGAGAAATCGGTACAAGCCGATGCGGTCCCGCCACTGTAAGGACGAGCCTGCTTTCATACATGTCACTGGAGAGATCTGGGAAGGCGAAAGCAAGGCGATGAGCCCGAGCCAGGAGAACTGCCTATTTGATAATCACCGTTATGTACCTACGAGCGATAGGAAGGGGATTGAGGTATGCTGGCTTCAGTGTTTTTTGGTGTACCTTTCAATAAGAAACCTTACGTGTCACTTTTGGGTGGCACGTTTTTTGTTGCCCTTGAAAGTGGCTGTTTAGCATATGAATCAGGCTTTATAATTATTGAATTAATGGACACAGATTTGAGTTTGATGTGATCCAAGTATAGGGAAGCTCGTGTGATTCATAGATATAACATTTCGCAGGTACGGTGCGCTGTTTCTCGGTATGGTTTCGAGTTGAAAAGGAGGCACATATATGTCTGACAAAAAGACTTCGAAGGACGCAGAACGCGATCTATTGGCACCTGTATCCTTTGACGAATTTGAGAAACCTACGTATGAACAATGGCAGGCTGAAGTTGAAAAGGCGTTAAAAGGTGGCGACTTCCACAAGAAGATGTTCACTAAAACCTATGAAGGTATTACGTTGCAGCCAATTTACACACCTGCACTGCATGGAGAAAAAATTCCAAAAGGTGTATACCCTGGAGCAGGCGAGTTCCTACGTGGCACTAAGGCAAGTGGTTATATTAAAGAGTCTTGGGGCGTATCCCAGTATGTAGACGATTCCTTGCCTAAAGATGCTAACCATGCAAGTTTATACGAAATTGTAAAAGGCGGCACCATTCACAACATCCGACTTGATGAAGCGACGCGCCATGATCAAGATGTGCAAGTAGGCGCATCTGTTGGCGTTGGTGGGACATCCTTGTCCACCATGGATGACTGCAAACAATTAATTGAACGTTTCAATCTCAAAGAGAATCCTTTATACATTGAAACAGGTGCTTCTGCAGCCATCTTGCTCGGTATGTTGGCAGCCACTGTGAAAGGCTCTAAAAAACAAACGGCTGACTTGAAAGGTCTCGTTGGTGCAGACCCTGTTGGCGTTTGGGCTAAAGACGGTGCATTGCATATTTCCTTAGACACAGCCTTTGACGAAATGGCACATACTGTTGTGTGGGCTAAAGAACAAGCTCCGGAGCTTAAAACAGTACTTGTATCTGGCGATGTATACGCTAATGGCGGCGCTAACGATGTACAGGAAGTAGCGTACGCATTGGCAACAGCCGTTTGCTACGTGCGTCAATTGGCACAACGGAACATCGATATACACACCATCGCTAAGAGCATGATGTTTACATTCTCCATGGGTGCTAACTTCTTCATGGAAATCGCTAAATTGCGTGCATTGCGCGTACTTTGGGCTCGCATCATGGAAGCATTCGGTGCTGAAGAAGCGGACCGCGCTGTTCATGTACACGGCAGAACATCGGCTTTCACAAAAACTGTATACGACCCATATGTAAACTTGTTGCGCAATACAACACAAGCATTCTCTGGTGTTGTAGGCGGTTTGAATAGCCTTGAAGTATCCCCATTCGACCAACCAATTCGCAAAGCGGACGACTTCTCTCGCCGTATTGCTCGTAACATTCAAGTTATGTTGCAAACTGAATTCGAGTTGCGTCAACCGGTGGACCCTGTAGGCGGTTCTTGGTACGTGGAAACATTGGCTGCTGAATTATGCGAAAAATCTGGGCTGAGTTCCAAACGATAGAATCTAAAGGCGGCATCGTGGCGGCTTTGAAAGAAGGCTATCCACAAGCTCAAGTTAAAGCGATTCTTGATGAACGCTTCAAAAACCTTGCATACCGCAGAGATGTTGCTGTAGGTAACAACATGTATGCGAACATGACAGAAGAGCTATTAGATCCTAAACCAGAAAATCAAGAAACATTGCGTCAAAAACGTGTTGCTCACATAGAAGAATACTTGGCAAGTGCGGAGCCAGATGCTATTTCTAAAGCACAGGCTACCTTAGAAGCAAGTACGACAGAGCCTGGCGCTTTGATTGGTCTCATCGAGCTTGGGGCGTTGCAAAAATTGACGATCCGTCAAATCCGTAAGTCTTTAGACGCTGGCGATATTTCTTCTGAAACGATCGAACCAATTACGGCTCATCGCTGGACTGAACAATTTGAAGCACTTCGCATGCGCACTGAAAACTATAAACAACGTACGAAAGATAATGTGAAGGTATTCTTGGCTAATATGGGCCCAATTCCTCAACACAAACCTCGTGCGGACTTCTCCACAGGCTTCTTCGAAGTAGGTGCTTTTGAAGTGATTAAAAATGACGGCCATGAAACTACGGCTGATGCTGCGAAGGCTGCTCGTGAAAGTGGTGCTGATGTTGTGGTTATCTGTTCCACAGATGATACATATCCAGAATTAGTACCGCCACTAGCGAAAGAGTTGAAAGAAACTATGCCGAATGTAACGGTTATCTTGGCAGGGGCGCCGCCTAAGGACCTTGAGCCTGTATACCGTGAAGCTGGCGTAGACGACTTCATTTCCGTTCGTGCAAATTGTTACGCAATCTTGAATACATTACAAGATAAGAAAGGGATGTGAGCTCATGTTTAAATCCAGACTTCTCCTCTCTTGGCTTGGGAACGCAGTCACCGACATCTCGCGATGCATGGCTTGCTGAACTTCAAAAAGAAACAGGAAAAAGCTTTGAAGATTTATATAATACAACAATGGAGCAAATCCAAGTAAAACCTCTCTACACAGAGATGGATTATGAAGGGATGACACACCTTGACTATATGGCTGGTGTACCTCCATTCTTGCGTGGACCTTATTCCACAATGTACGTAACTCGTCCTTGGACAGTACGTCAGTACGCTGGTTTCTCCACTGCGGAAGAATCTAATGCGTTCTATCGTCGTAACTTGGCAGCGGGCCAAAAAGGTTTGTCTATCGCCTTTGACCTTGCCACACACCGTGGTTATGACTCCGACCATGCTCGCGTAGTGGGCGACGTTGGTAAAGCGGGCGTTGCGGTAGACTCCATCCTCGACATGGAAATTCTATTCTCCGGTATTCCTCTTGACCAAATGTCCGTATCCATGACAATGAACGGCGCCGTATTGCCTGTTATGGCGTTCTACATCCTAGCTGGTGAAGAACAAGGCGTTGATAAAAAGGTTATGGCTGGTACAATCCAAAATGATATCTTGAAAGAGTTCATGGTACGTAATACCTATATTTACCCTCCAGCTACGTCCATGCGCATCATCGGCGATATCTTTGCGTATACATCCCAGTACATGCCTAAGTTCAATAGTATCTCCATTTCTGGCTACCATATGCAAGAAGCGGGTGCTACTGCGGACATCGAGTTAGGTTACACATTGGCCGACGGCCTTGAATACATCCGCACAGGTGTAAATGCAGGCCTTCACGTAGATAAATTCGCACCACGGTTGTCCTTCTTCTGGGCAATCGGTAAAAACTACTTCATGGAAGTGGCAAAAATGCGTGCGGCTCGCATGTTGTGGGCTAAGATTATTAATAGCTTCGGCTCTGAAAATCCTAAATCCATGGCACTTCGTACACATAGCCAAACCTCTGGTTGGTCCTTAACAGAACAAGATCCGTTCAACAACGTAGCTCGTACATGTATGGAAGCGATGGGTGCCGCTTTGGGCCATACTCAATCCCTACATACAAATGCGCTTGACGAAGCCATTGCGTTGCCTACGGACTTCTCTGCACGTATTGCGCGTAATACTCAGCTTTACATCCAAGACGAAACTAAAGTATGTAAAGTTATCGATCCATGGGGCGGCTCCTATTATGTAGAAGCATTGACTGATGAATTGATTCGTCGCGCTTGGGGTCATATCCAAGAAATCGAATCCCTTGGCGGTATGGCGAAAGCGATTGATACAGGTCTTCCTAAGATGCGTATCGAAGAAGCTGCGGCTCGTCGCCAAGCTCGTATCGACTCTGGTCGTGAAGCGATTATCGGTATCAACAAATACCGTCTAGATAAAGAAGATCCATTAGATATCCTCGACGTAGATAATACAGCTGTACGAGAAGCGCAAATTCGTCGTCTCGAACAATTGCGTGCTAACCGTGACGAAGATAAGGTTCAATCCTGTCTCGAAGCGATTACAAATGCTACAGAATCTGGGGAAGGCAACTTGCTTGCTCTTGCACTTGAAGCCGCTCGTGCTCGTGCATCCTTGGGTGAAATTTCCTTTGCTGTTGAAAAAGTATGTGGCCGTCATAAAGCGGTTATCCGCTCTATTTCTGGCGTATACTCCAGCGAGTATGAAGATGATGATGTAATCAAGGAAGTTCGTCAAATGGCGGATGACTTCGAAGATCTCGAAGGTCGTCGTCCTCGCATCATGATTGCTAAGATGGGCCAAGACGGTCATGACCGCGGCGCCAAAGTTATCGCTACATCCTTCGCGGACATGGGCTTTGACGTGGATATCGGACCTTTGTTCCAAACTCCAGAAGAAACAGCACAAGATGCGGTGGATAATGACGTTCACATCGTCGGCTTCAGTTCTCTTGCGGCAGGTCACAAAACATTGTTACCTCAACTTGTAGAAGAACTCAACAAGCGAGGTCGTGGAGATATTTTAGTTGCCATCGGCGGCGTAATCCCTGCTCAGGACTATGAGTTCCTACGCGAACATGGCGCAGTGGCTATCTTTGGCCCTGGTACAGTTTTGCCAGTAGCGGCGAAAAAATTACTAGAAACATTGACTAGTCACGTTCAAGACGAAGGCGATGACTGATAATAAACGGCCTACTCCGGATGAATTGCGCAATGCACAGGACGCTACTTTTACCACTGGTGAAGGTAAGGCGCCAGAATTAGGTGTAAAAAACGCAAGCGCCGAGGGTAGTACCTACCGTCCCGACTGGGTGCCAGAAGATGCGAAGAAGGATGATACCTTTGCGTGTCACGTGATGAAAGGCGTCAAGGAAATGCACGACGGCCTCTTGTCTAGCTCTGCTCATCTGGCTCCGTCGGTACGTCCCGTACAGCGGCGAAAGAAGTTAACTGTCGCTGATTATGTACGCGGTATCGAGCAGGGGGACCGCGTTATACTTTCACGGGCTATCACATTAGTAGAAAGTAATAATAAGGACCATTTCAAACTAGCTCAACAAGTATTGCAAGCCGTATTGCCTCGTACGGGCAAGGCGTTGCGCATCGGTATTACTGGTGTGCCTGGGGCCGGTAAAAGTACATTTATTGAAGCCTTTGGTAACATGCTCATTGAAGCTGGTTACAAGGTTGCCGTACTTGCTGTAGACCCTACAAGCCAAGTCACAAAAGGCAGTATTTTGGGCGATAAAACGCGGATGGAAACATTGACGAAACATCCTGAGGCCTATATTCGTCCATCGCCGGCTGGTGGTACACTAGGCGGTGTAGCTCGTAAAAGTAGAGAAACCATGCTGCTTTGCGAGGCTGCTGGATACGATATTATTCTCGTCGAAACCGTAGGGGTTGGGCAAAGCGAAGTTACTGTGCGCTCCATGGTAGACTTCTTTATGCTCATCGTCTTAACTGGTGCAGGCGATGAATTACAAGGCATCAAAAAAGGCGTTATGGAACTTGCTGATGCTATTGTGGTCAATAAGGCTGATGGGGACAACCTCAAGCGTGCTCTCATCGCTCGTAGCGATTATGATCGGATGCTACATTACATCCGTCCAGCTACGGAAAAATGGAAAACCCAAGCCTACACTTGTTCTGCCGTGACTAAGGATGGTCTCGACGAATTGTGGGATGTTATCCAAGAGTTTGCTGAACAAGGTAAAGAAAATGGGGTATTCTTAAAACGCCGTCAAGAACAATCCCTCCGTTGGGTACGTGATATGATTGACGAACACTTGCACAACCTATTCTTTAACAATGTAGTCATTCAAGGTCGTATGGGGGAAGTTGAAAATGCTGTCTTAGACGGTGAAATGAGTGAATCACAAGCTGTAGAAGAATTGATTACCATTTTTGATAAGTCCTTACGATAAGTAGTTCCATACATATACAAGATAAGCAGGCATAACTTATCTTACTTACACACTCCTCTTTATGGACCTACTTTATGAGCTACTAATTTAGATATAACTTAAGATGTATCCATAAAAGGCATAGTACTGATGTTCCTGTTGCGTTCTGCTCAATGGGCATTGTATACTATGCCTTTTTATGTATTTTAATACTTAATTTATTAGTTTATCGATTCATTTATTTTAATGAATAATTGCTATTGGTTGGCTATTGAAAGTTAGATAATCTATAAGTTTATCTTTTTAAAATGCTAAAGTCGGTGTATAATTAAAGTATACTCACCGTTTAATGTAAAGAGGGGGACATTCAAATGAATAAAAAACTGTTATTACCAATCGGTGTAGTCGTTCTGATTATTGGTATTGCCATTTTATTGTTAAATCCAGATCCAGCGGCGGCTAATTTGGAAATTGCAAGAAATGCGACTAATGCGCAAGCAGCGGCTAAGGCTATTTCTGCGAATAACCAATCTTACACCTTGTGGTATTCTATCGGTATGTTCTGTAGCGGTTTAGGATTGGCTTTAGGTGTAGGTGGCTTCATCGTAAACATCATTAAAAAGACTAATCAAGTTCAGAGGCTAACGATTTAAAAAATTAACGATGTAAAAGGCTGTACTAGAATGGCAATCATTTTAGTGCAGCCTTTTTATATACTGTTAATCCTTAATTTATGTGGCTTTTACGTCGCATATCTTATTTTTTGATAGGGTAAAACGTGGTATAATTAACCCTAATAGAGCCTAAAGGGTAGAAGGCTTTTGGAGGTTAGTATGAGTAGTATAGCGCATTTATTTGTAGCTGGTGGGTTTGTTATGTATCCACTAGTGATTTTTTTGCTTTTTGCTTTGATGATCGGTATTGAGCGTATCGTGTTATATCGCAAGTTTACTAAGGACTTGCGTCGTTTTAACAAGGTGTTAGAGAAGAATCCATCTTGGGTCATGTTACCAAGTGTTCTGGAACGCGACACAGAGGAGCTTGGTTCTTTATTTGCTCGCGCTATGCGCAGTGCAAAGAACTATAATGGTCTGGAAAATCGTTTACAAGACGTAGTATCTTACGCCGATGAGCGTTTAAAACGCGGTCTTAGCTGGCTCAGCATGATTGTAACGATGGCACCGTTGTTAGGACTGTTGGGTACAGTGCTAGGGATGATTCGAGCTTTCGCAGTAGTAGGCGGCGATATTGGAGCGCCTACCATCATTACAGGCGGTGTATCTGAAGCCTTAGTGGCAACGGCTACAGGCTTGACTGTAGCAATTATTGCGCTTGGCTTTCACAGTTACTGTGCAGCAAAGGTAAATGATTCTATTACTACATTAGAGCATGAGTGCGGTAACATCCTCGATGTGTACAACGAGGAACATGATATATGAGACGACGCACATTAGGGGTTAAAAAAGAACCGACCATCATGATTATCCCCATGATCGATATCGTATTTTTTTCTTATTGGTATTCTTCATGGTTGGCACGCTGTACATGAATACAGAGCAACAAATTCCGCTTAATTTGCCATCTGCATCGACATCTACAGCAAAATCTATTGAGCCTATTACGATTACGCTCACCACAACGCACACGCTATATATCGACAATCAGGAAATCTCTTCCGACCGCTTGGCCGAAGAGGTACAATCTATCGTGAAACAAGCACCTCGACAAGCTTTTTGTTATCCGCGCATCTAAGGATGTTTACTATAGCGAGGTTATTGCCCTATTGGACATGCTCAAGGTAAATGGCGCTAAATATATTAGCGTCGCTACGGAACGGAAGTGATTCTATGTTTGAATCGCATTATTTAAAACCGTTTATGGTGTCCTTAGGAATCACAATTATCCTCATCTCTGGTATGGGCCTTTCTTTGCGGGGAATGGCGGGTACAGGTGCCGCCCATGATGCGGCGGAAATTAGCTTTAATTTGCCTGATGATGGTGAAAGCGATACGGGGGTTGAGGCTGTTGACACTGCACCGAAACCTGCGGAAAAATCCTATGGAAAAAAATCACAGAATGTAACTCCAGAAGGGGCAGCGCCTAAGGTAAATCCCTCACTGGATGAGCGCAAGCAAGAGAATGAACGGACTAAAGAGTTAAGTGAAAGTACAGCAGCTTCTAGTGTGCGCCGAGAATGGGCCGTTCCAAAGGCTATTGAATCGGAAACGAGTAGTAGTGAACAAGCTGTAGTTACGCACGGGGCTGATTCTAAGGATGGAAAAATCCTCCAAGAATAGTAAAGCGCCTGTCGGTAAAGATGTAACATCGGATCCGAATGCAACTGGAAATGGATTGCTTGAATCTAGTGACTTATCCTTCTTATCTGATTTAGCATTGAGTCTATTGACGCCAGGGCAACAAGCGCTTTTACAAAAAAACCAGATATTAATCCTCATGACTATTTGCGGACTGTACAAGAACAGGGGCGAGCATCTGTCGTAACAGGCAAGGTGGTAGTACGAGTTAACTTTGATGTTAACGGCAATGTCATCGTTGGCGAACATACGCCACTTATCGTGGACGATGTACCACCAGCTGTACGAGACGAAGCACTGCGTATCATCAAAAAGCAGTGGGTCCATCATTAACCGACAGGGGTGAACCTGTTTACTTAGCAGTTCCCGTTATTCTAGGACAATAAAGAGGCATATCTCATACAAATGTATGTAAGATATGCCTCTTTTGTTATGCTTCCTATTTTGTTTTTGTTTTATAGAATAATTTTGAGTTCCTATACGTATGTAATTTATGTAGTACTAAATATTTGTTAGTCTTGATTAGTAAGCATTGTCTTAGTGGAGTTGAATACCGCAAGGTATACGATGGCCCCACCGATGAACAAGGTGGCCTGCATTGGTGTACTAAACTGATTTGCACGCCATAACGCTAAAGCGTAGAAGAAAATGGTAATCAACATAATGAGATAAGCGATGATAACGCGTACATTTGTATGTACCGCCAAAGAGGTAGTGATGCGGGATTTGTTCATTACTACATAAATCAAGGATACTACGATGTTTACAGCGTATATAGAGACGATAAAATTGTAATCAAGTTCACCGAATAGTACTACCGCCAAGCCGATAAAGCTGAGTAGAAAGAATAGACGTAATATAATGCCTGCTGTATTAGATTCATTGCGCTGTGCACGACGCTCTTTTCGATTTAAATTTGCCATGAAAGCCTCCCCATAACGGACATAGTTAGTCTTACTACTATCATAAAGCTCAGTTATAAATAAGCTATTCTTCATAATAGGTTTAGTCTGTATGTTTATTATATATCACAATGTACAGCTATGATACACTTTAATTAATTTATTACTATATTAGTATATAGCTATATAAGCCTATAATAACGTAAAGAGAGCGCCTATGATTCAAGTTATTCTTACCTATATCGTTAATGTCATTATTGTATTTGTCTTTTTCCCAATTTTAGAGTCTGCCGTGCAATTGGTGTACCCCTTTTCTTGGGATTGGTTTATAAAACCGTTACATTTAGCGGATAAGTTAGATGTGTATATCGTTTTGTCTATTGCCTTACCTATTATCGTGGCAATCGGATTATTTTTACCACCTTTTAGTTGGCTAGCCCATTTGTTACAAGGTGAAAGAAAACCAAGTGCTGGAGAAGCTGAATATATTGAACCACTCTTAGAAGAATTATGTACACGTAGTGGCGTATCAAGAAATACTTTGACATTGCGTATGCGCACTGATGAGGATATCAATGCTTTTGCTTCAGGAATCAATCATATTACCATTTATACAGGCGCTTTGAGTGGATTAGAAGAACGACATCTGCTGGGCGTTTTGGCGCATGAATTGGGGCATTTAAGAAACCGAGACACGATTTACTTGACCATAACCTACGCTATGGATCGATTAGGGCAATTAATCTTAAACCTCGTTATACTTTTAAATGGAGCCTTAAATATATTGGCGCTGATTCCTATTGTTAATATCGTCATTCGCATAATCCAAATAGTTCTTCTTGTTATGATTGCGGCGGTGGAGTATGTACTGCGCTTGCCGAAGTGGATTACCTACTATTTTGATAGCCGCCGTCGTGAGTATGCTGCAGATGCCTACGCCGTATCTATCGGTTTAGGGCGAGAGTTGCGAGAGGGCCTTGTTGCATTAGGCCTTGCCACTGAACAAATTGGTATGCTTGAAACTGGTGAATTATATGATCGTGAAAGTACGGGCTTCTTCAGTCGTCTCTTTATTACTCACCCGAAAATGATTAAACGCATTCAACGCATAGATGAAGGTATAGAAGTATACGAACTGAAACAAAGTCTCTTGTGGGACCGAATGATAAGAAAGCTAAATGCATCCAATAGAGCCGAATAGAGGTCTTAATCTATATAAAACTAAAATAGAAGTTTGAATATAGTGAATGCTGCATAAATACGAACGATTAGTAAGTTTAATATAATTATCATTCGGAAATGTGTTGGTCTTTCGTTGAATGGAGCTTTCACATATGGTACAATAATCCTATAAATCTAGCTTTTATCATGCAAAGGAGACATCATGATACCACGTTATACACGAGAAGAAATGGGCCATATTTGGAGCGAACGCAACGAGTTCGACACAATGTTATTGGTGGAGATCCTCGCATCCGAGGCGCAAGCTGAATTGGGCATTATCCCTAAAGAAGCGGCAAAAACAATTCGCGAAAAAGCCGATTTCGACGTTGAGCGCATTCATGAAATCGAAAAAGAAACAAACCACGATATCATTTCCTTCGTAACAGCAGTAGGCGAATACGTAGGTCCTGAAGCGGCTAAATATATCCATCTTGGTCTTACATCTACAGATGTTAAAGATACAGCGCTTGGTTACATGATGAAACAAGCGTGCGACATCTTGATTGCTGACTTGAAACGCTTGCACGAAGTATTGCGTCGTCGCGCAGCTGAATTCAAATACACACCTATGATTGGTCGTACTCACGGTATCCACGGTGAACCAACTACATTTGGTTTGAAATTGGCGTTATGGATGGCTGAAGTAGAACGCGATATTGAACGCATGGAGCATGCTCGTAAAAGCGTAGCTGTTGGTAAATTGTCTGGTGCTGTTGGTACGTACTCCAACATCGATCCATTCGTAGAGCAATACGTATGTGAAAAATTAGGCCTTGAACCTGTTAAAATCGCTACGCAAGTCGTACAACGTGACCGTCACGCTGAATTATTGTCCACAATCGCTGTTGTAGGCGGCACATTAGATAAAATCGGCAAAGAAATTCGTCACCTACAACGTACAGAAGTGCGCGAAGCGGAAGAATATTTCAGCCCTAAACAAAAGGGTTCCTCTGCGATGCCTCATAAACGTAATCCTATTACATGTGAAAGAATTTGCGGTATGGCTCGCTTGCTTCGTGGTTATGCTCAATCTGCTTACGAAGACCAAGCTTTGTGGCATGAACGCGACATTTCCCATAGCTCTGTAGAACGCGTTATTTTACCAGATGCAACAATTTCGTTGAACTACATGCTTCACCTTACAATCCGCACTATCGATAAATTGTTGGTATATCCTGAAACAATGCTTAAAAACCTTAACCTTACAGGTGGTCTTGTATTCAGCCAAACAATTTTAACTCACCTTGTAGACAAAGGTGCAGTACGTGACGAAGCATACCGTTGGGTTCAAATATGCTATGGAACGCTGGCTTGAAGGCAAAGATTTCGCGACAGGTCTTAAATCTGATGAAAACATCAAGAAATATATGACTGCTGAAGAAATCGATGCATGCTTCGATCCTCATAAATTACTGAAACATGTTGATACAATCATGGCTCGCTTTGGCCTATAATTGTAGGGTACTTCCCATATAACATATGAAAGACTAGGGTAGGTATAGACCAACAAGCCTATGGCACATGCATTAGGTGTTGGCTATATCTACTCTTTTTATTTTGAACGTAATCTGTCATTTACACTATTTTACTAACAACTATAAGCTAGTTTCCTCGTGAGTATCTCTGTATCTTAGGAAAAATTAGCTATCTTATTAGGAGGGTATATGAAACGTATTATACGAAAGTACGGACCGCCTATTTTTCATTGTATTAATGATTTCGGTCAAGGTTCGTTGGCCGCATTGATTCCGTTCTTTATTGCTAACTTTGGACTTAATTACTATCAATCAGCTACCATTATTTTCTGTAATACCGTGGTGGCCTCTATCGCCCAGCCTGCATTGGGCTACGTGGCCGACCGGTGGCGCGTACCTTGGTTCATACCAGCAGGCTTTACGGTGACTCTCGTGTCTATTAGTGCTATAGCACTAGCTACAAGCTATGAAATGATTCTAGCCTTGTCGCTTTTGGCCGGCGTAGGGGCAGCATTATTCCATCCTGAGGCGGCCCTCCTTGTGAATCGTACACAATCTCATGAAATCGGCAACGCCATGGGCCGCTTTGCAGTGGGCGGCAGTGCGGGGTTTGCATTGGGGCCTCTCATCGCAGGTGGTGTCTACGTCTTTGGCGGTCATTTCCTTTGGGTGTTCACCGCCATTGCTTTGCTCGGTGTATTGCTATATCTCTATGCCTTTACGGGCGAGGCTGATACGACTAATGCTGGTGAAAGTAAAAGCTCTACTACACCTACTCATACGGGTACTAATGATTGGTCGAGCTTTGGTAAGCTATTCTTTGTAATCGCTTCACGATCCATATTGTTCTCTGTACTATCTATCTTTATTCCTATCCTGTACATTACCGTTATTAACGGCGAAGCCCGTGCCTCTAGCTTGGCTTTAACGATGTACTTTGCAATGGGCGCAGTCCTTACCTATATGGGAGGGGCTTTATCCGATAAATTAGGCTTCCTTAAAACGGTGCGCTTAGGTAATCTTATCTTCTTGCCATCTGTTTTAGTATTTATCTTTGTCCCAAATATATGGGGCTTCTTCGGTGCTATGATACCAATGGCCTTTGGCGTATTCTCACAATATGGCCCCATTACCGTACTCGGTCAAAAATACCTTGCTAAAAACGCAGGCTTTGCTTCAGGCATTACATTAGGCCTTGGCATTACCCTAGGAGGACTTATAGCACCTTATATCGGACACTTGGCAGATATCTATGATGTACAAACCGCTTTGATGACCTTGATACCTGTAGGACTTATGGGGCTCCTAATGAGCCTATGGCTTAAAGAGCCAAAATAGTACTTAAGAAACAGATAAAAATTGAAAATGGAAGAGTATCTAGGGCAAAATAGAATACTTTGACTAGTTAAAATGTCAATACATGGGAGGTGACTAATGGTCACCTCCTATTTGTTTACTTTACGGGGCTAGATACTTATATTGGATGTAGTAAGACTTTAAATTTCTATATCTCATATCTTTACTGAATATATGTTTTAACATATAATTTAAGTAAAGATTTCTTCTAGTACTAGGAGGAATATGATGGATACGTTTTCTGTTGTTTTCAAATTGTTTTAACAAATGGTTTTATAAAAAATCTATGAAAACACCGAAGAATGCTATTGAATTAGCAGTTAGATATAAGACTGATTATATTGAGAGGTATACATAATATGGAAACGTTAGATCAATATTTAGAGAAACAATTAAAAAATCCGAAGTTTAAAAAAGAGTGGGATGAGTTAGAAGATGAATATCAAATCATTCAGAATATTGTCGAGGCTCGTCTCGCAGCTCATATGACGCAGATACAGTTGTCTGAATTAACAGGCATTACCCAGTCTGATATTAGTAAGATTGAAAATGGTAATGGAAATCCTTCATTGAAAACTTTGCAGAAAATAGCGCGTGCTTTGGGAAGAAACTCAAGATTGAATTTGTATAAATACTTTCACAGAGTCCGAACATTGTTGTATAATGATAATGAATTATTTCGACTTTCACATGGAGGATATAGATATGGCAACAAGTATGGTTATCGGCACTCAATGGGGTGACGAGGGTAAAGGTAAGATCGTTGACTGGATCGCGGAACGTGCAGACGTTGTAGTGCGCAGTCAAGGTGGTAATAACGCAGGTCATACTGTTGTAGTAGATGACAAAGCATTTGCGCTTCGCCTCTTGCCAAGTGGCATCTTGTACGATAACAAACAAAATATTGTTGGTACTGGTGTTGTTATCGACCCTAAAGTTTTGTTACAAGAAATTGAAGGTCTTGAAAAACAAGGCAAATCTGCTAAAACCCTTCAAATTTCTGACCGTGCGCATGTTATCATGCCATATCATATCGCTTTAGATAATGCAGAGGAAGCATCTAAAGGTGATGCTAAAATCGGTACTACTAAAAATGGTATCGGTCCTTGCTATGCGGATAAAATCAACCGCGTTGGTATTCGTATGTGCGATTTGTACGATCTTGAAACATTCAAAGAAAAATTGGCGTACAACGTAGAATTCAAAAATAAAATTCTTACTAAAGTATACGAAGCAGAAGGCGTTAACTACGATGAAATCTTAGCGGACTACATCAAATACGCTGAAGCATTGAAACCATATGTAACAGACACTAACATCGCTGTTTTGAAAGCAGTTCAAGAGGATAAAAAGGTATTGTTCGAAGGTGCTCAAGCTACTATGCTTGACCTTGACCATGGTACATATCCATTCGTAACATCCTCTCATCCAATCGCAGGTGGTGCTTCCACAGGTGCTGGTGTAGGTCCTAACTACTTGAAAAATATCTTCGGCGTAGTAAAAGCTTATGCAACACGCGTTGGTGCAGGCCCATTCCCTACAGAGCTTCTTGACGAAACTGGCGAAAACCTTCGTAAACTTGGTCATGAGTTCGGTACTGTAACTGGTCGTCCTCGTCGTTGTGGTTGGTTAGACCTTATGGTTGTAAAATACGCTGCAGGTCTTAACAGCTTAGATTACCTCGCTATCACTCGTTTAGATATTCTTGATACGTTCAAAGAATTAAAAATCTGCGTAGGTTACAAATTAAATGGTAAAGACGTAGAAGGCTTCCCAGCTAATTTGAAAGATCTTGAAGCATGCGAAGCAGTGTACGAAACATTGCCAGGTTGGGAAACTGATATCTCTGGTATCCGTAAATATGAAGAACTTCCAGAAAATGCTCGCAAATATGTAGAACGTATTGCAGAAGTAACAGGCGTACCTTTAGGTATCGTATCCGTTGGCCCTAACCGTAGCCAAACTATCGACTTAGTAAACGTATTCTAAGCTATACTAATTTGATATAATATAAATGATTATATTCGATAGTGTCGATGTAGTAGTATAATTGCTAAAATTTTACTGCTATGCAATCGATTTATAGAATTATACAGATAAGGCTCCTCTAAGAGGAGCCTTTTTGTAATGAAATGATTTAGACTACAAAAAAAAGTATAATACATCTAATCCTTTCGGTCACTAATATGGTGCGGTATATCGAAGTATGCTATAAGGTTATCGGAAAAATATGTATATCGAAAAATTCTATAGAAGAAAAATTGTATAAAATCTTTATATATACGATTTAATGTATAACTAAATAAATCTATGAGATGAAAAATTTATTTAAAAATATTCATGATATACAACCTGTGGCGTGCTTAAATGAGTTTATAATGTGATAAAAATTACTCATTTATTTAAAAATGATATTCATAATAAATTATTAAGATACAAATATAAAGAAAAAAATAGATTTACATTAAGAAATAGTATATAATAGATTCAAGAAAGTAGATTGACATTTTTTGATACGGATTTGAGGAGTTAAAGATATGGTTGAAGTTTCTTATGAACGTTTAGCTACGATTTTCAAGGCATTAAGCGATGAAACAAGATTACACATCATCGATATGTTGTCTTGCAATGAATTATGTGCAGCTGATATTTTAGCTAGCTTCAATTTGTCTCAATCTACGTTGAGTTACCACATGAAAATCTTAATTGATGCAGGTGTAGTTAACTCTCAACGTAATGGCTTATGGACTCGTTATTCCATTAATGAAGCTACATTTGGCGATATTTTAGAGATCATCCCTGAATTATATAAATCTAAGGATGAGTGTATTTGCGCACAAATTAAATACTGCCGTATTTCTGAGCACGAAAAAGAAGCGTAACAATGAGACGATGGATTATGCATGTTGATATGGATGCATTCTTCGCGTCCATCGAACAACTGGATCATCCAGAATATAAAGGCCACCCCGTTATCGTGGGTGGTCTTTCTTCACGTGGCGTCGTTGCTACCTGTTCCTATGAGGCTCGTAAATTCGGTGTTCATTCGGCCATGCCTATTTCACGAGCTAAGAAACTCTGTCCCGATGGTATCTACGTATATCCTCGCATGGACCGCTATAAAGAGGTATCGGAACAGATTTTTTCCATTATGAAAGAATTCACTCCTTACATTGAGCCCCTATCTGTAGATGAGGCCTTCCTCGAGGTTAGCGGTATGTCTACTATGTACAGTGGACCTAAAGCACTGGGCAGAGCCATTAAAGACCGTGTATTTGAAGAAACTGGACTCATCATCTCTGCAGGTTTAGCACCGAACAAATTCCTTGCCAAATTGGCATCCGATTTAGATAAGCCCGATGGCCTTGTAGTCATACCTTATGGCCGTGAAAAAGAGATCTTAGCTCCGTTGCCGATTAAACGTATTTGGGCGTAGGTCCTCGTACAGAAAAAATCTTGAAAACAGGGGGCTTTCACTTGATGCGTCATATTCAAGCATTGCCTGATGAAAGCAGTTTAATTCCTCTCGTTGGCAACCAGGCGCGCCGCATATGGGAGCTAGCGAATGGGATTGACGATAGACCGGTGGAAACCGACCGCAAAATACAGTCTATCGGAGCTGAGGAAACCTACGAAGAAGATTTAACGGATGGTAGTGCCATTGAACTAGAGTTTAGATACTTTGCGAATCGCTTATCAAAACGATTGCGAAAACGTAATCTATTAGGGCATACCGTGTCCATTAAGGTTCGCTATGATGACTTCACCACCGTATCCCGCCAAAAGCGGTTAGATACACCATCCGACCATGAGCATGTATTTTTTGAAACTGCGCTGCTCCTTTGGAACAAGCTCATGCAAGATAAGAGGAGCAAGAAACCTAAAGGAAAAGCAAAAGAGCTTGAATCCTTAGGTGCTACAACTAAGGTACAGGCTAAAGCCTTTACGTATTCTTCTGAGGAAACCCGATGGATAGATCCTCCTGGTCCTATACGACTATTAGGTCTCACCGTAAGTGGTCTCGACGAAGAGGTGCCTATGCAGGACAGTCTTTTTGAATCGCCACAGGATAAAACAGAAGATAAGCTTGCTGGTGTACTCGATTCGTTAGAGTCTAAATTTGGTGAAACGGCCGTTATGAGTGGCGCATTATGGCAGCGCTTTCACGGAGACAATGGAACGCGTAGAAAACGATCAGAATTGAAATCTGCAGTAGATGCTCGTGGAGATGCACCATCTAATACGGTAGATGATAAACCGGCAGATGACACACCGGCAGATGATACACCGTCTAATACGGCTGATGATACATCCACCAATGAGGACGCAAAAACTACTGATAAGAAGGAACCTAAAAAATTCTAATGAACTTATATTGAATACTTTCACTAATATAATTGTTCATGTTACAATATGGGTATAGTGTTAATAAATTACCGCAAGAGAGGTATAGATATGAGTTTATTTCGCGTAGCCATCCATTATGGCATCAACAGCAATGGTTTCTTGTCCTATGACACAGAAGCAAAAACAGTGTCCGTAGATTTACCTGAACAAGAGTGGGTTGATAAGGTTATCGCTTACTTAAACGACGAACATGCCATTGAGCATGCTACAGGTCTTGATACATATGAACGATTGAACGTAAAGCCATTAGAATCTTTGGACAACTTAAAATTAGCTTTAACACGCATGTGGGAAGCTATCGACGTACAAGTCGACTGGAGCCGTCCAGCGTAAACAAAAGGACATAAACAAAATGCACCTTGTATCCTATTATGGTAGGAACAAGGTGTTTTTTATTATCAAAAAGGGTTTTAGTATAACTATGTAGAATTACATTGTGTATTGTATTTATACAGAGAGCAAATGTGGTTAGGAGGCAATTATGAAACGTAGTAGTTTGGCATGGTATGTAGCGGTGGCTTGTCTTGGCGGTAGCCTTTGCGTCGGTCCTGTAGTACAGGCGGACTCTCCGACGACGGTGAAAGCAAGTAGCATAGGTCCTACTGCTGTTACGACTCAGGTGCAACCGGCTCAGCCTGTTAATACTACAGTGGCTAAGAATTCGGTAGTCAACAATGTAGCATCTAATAATGGAGTATCTAATGGTGCTGTGGTGAGTGATGCGGCAACACAGGCGGAACAGGCAGCACTCAAGCAAAAGCAGCAGTACCAAGCTGATACTGAGACGATGGGGCTGTTATGGATGCGTACCTCTGCTGAGTACAGAGCACTGGCATATCAGGGGTATAATGTAGCGATGAATCTTGTTAAAATGGCTGTTGCAGATCCGTCTCATCAGAGAAAGCCTTTAGCTATCGTTCTTGATGCTGATGAAACAGTAGTAGACAATACAAAACTGATGGGTGAAAGCATTGCTAATGGCAATGGTCGCTTCGATGCTCCTTGGTGGCGCCAAGCGGTACATCAAGGGAAATCACAAGCCATGCCTGGAGCCGTTGAATTTTTAAATGAAGTACATAAACAAGGTGTAGAAATTTTCTACGTATCAAACCGTTACGCCCCAGTAAACCTTGATGTAACGATACAGAACTTTAAAGAATTAGGCTTCCCATCTGTTGATAAAGACCATGTACTACTATTCGAAAAAGACTCTGACAAACAACCTCGCTTTGATGCGATTGCTAAAAAATATTATGTCGTTCTATACATGGGCGATAACGCTGGTGACTTCCCAATCGGAACCAAAGGTAAGACACTAGCTGAAAGAAATGGCATCATCGATGCTCATAAAGAAGACTTTGGTACTACCTTTGTAGTATTCCCAAACCCTGCTTATGGATCTTGGGTAAGTGCTTTAGCTAAAGGCTACCAAAACCTCAGCCCAGAAGAACAAAAACAAGTGAATAACCAATACCTACAACAATAAGGGCGCCTTGCGTATACTTTATTAAAAACGATATAATAAAGTATACATGCGTCTATAGCTCAGTAGGATAGAGCAGCAGTTTCCTAAACTGCGTGTCACTGGTTCGATTCCGGTTAGGCGCACCAGTATAGAAAAGAAGGTATACAGCTTTTATAAGCCGTATACCTTCTTTTTGTATTATCTTGCAATTTTTATGAGCTAGAATTATAATGTTAGAGTAATATTCATATTTTATTCATATTTTGATAATGAATAGTGTATAGAGGGGTACAATAAGATTCAAGTTCTATTAGATAGCTTTGAATCTTTTTTTAGGTTTATTGTTTGTGTTGTCTTAAAAGGGGGAAACCAAATGAAAAAAGAATTACTGTTAACGGCTATGATTACCGCAAGTATTACTACAACAGCACTTGCAGCATCCAACTTAGATATTAGTGCTACCACTGCTGCGCCATTAAGCATAAAGAATTCGATTGCTTATGGTGGAAATAACAAAGTTGAGAATGGTATGTTCTCTCCTGTAAATAATATATTGCTCGGTGGTGACAATAATACAGTTCGACCTTCTGCTTCTAATAGTATTACTTCTGGTACTAATAATACTGCATCTGGTCCGGGCAGTATCGTAGCAGGTTGGTATAATACAAACTCTGCTACTCACAGCTTGGTAGTAGGTACTAGCAATAATGTTGGTGGTACTAATAATATCGTAGGCGGCTTTGGACATGCCAATAATGACAATGCGATTAATTCTTTATTGGTTGGTTCATATAATAGTATTGACGGACATGACTCTGTGGCTTTAGGTAAGAATAATACCATTAAAGGTAATAATGCTTTGGTAGGTGGTACTGGTGCTAAGGTGCAAGGCAATAATGCTATCGCCTTTGGTGATACTGCGAAAGCAACAAGCGATGATGCGTATGCCATTGGTCGTAAAGCAGAAGCAACTGCTCTAAATACAGTTGCTATTGGTAATAATGCAAAAGCAAAAATGATTACGCTACAGCAGTAGGTTATAGCTCCACAGGTTCTGGTAATCAGTCCTCTGCATTTGGTTTCAATTCGGAAGCAACTGCTATGAATACAACTGCAGTGGGATCTTATGCAAATGCTAGCGGTGCGTACTCTACAGCGTTAGGCTTTAAAACAGTGGCTTCTAATGAAGACTCTGTAGCATTAGGCAACTATTCTACTAGTGCTGGTAAAAGTGCCTTTGCTGCTGGTACATTAGCTAACGCAGCAGAAAAGGACTCTTTAGCAATCGGTCATAGCGCAACTACAACAAAGGAAAATGGCATCGCTATCGGTACGAATGCGATGGCTGCTACAGATAACAGTATTGCTCTAGGGGCTAAGTCTGTTACTGACACAGCTGTATCTACTAGTTCCGGTGTAATCGGCGGCAGAACATATAGTTTTGCTGGTGGAAATGCAGTTGGTACATTGAGTATTGGTGATAGTGGTGCAGAACGTACCATTACAAATGTAGCAGCAGGTCGTGTATCTGCAACCTCTACTGATGCAGTCAATGGATCTCAATTACACGCTATTAAAGATGTAGTAGATAATCATGAAAACCGTATCACTACCATAGAAGGTGATATTAATACGTTAAATAATCGTATTATTAATGGTGGCGCGAATAGCTTGAATGAAGCTAAAGCGTATACGGATCAACAAGTATCTAGCGTAGCAGCGGCTTCTGCAGCGCTTGCTGGCTTGCATCCATTAGATTTCGATAAACATGATAAATGGTCCTACTCTGTTGGCTTTGGTAACTATAAAAATGCTAATGCAGCAGCTTTAGGTGCCTTCTACCGCCCTAATAAAAACACAATGTTTAATGCTGCTACTACCGTTGGTAATGGTCGTAATATAATTAGCTTAGGTGCTAATTTCAAATTTGGTAAAAGCTCCGAAGAGGTAACTACTGAAGATGCGGCACAACTCAAGAAAGATATGAAAGATCTATCTGAAAAATATAATGAGTTAGAACGAAAATATACTGAATTAGCAGCTAAATTAGAATCTAAATAAATTAGAATCTAAATAAGAATCCAAATAGTGTGATCAATACTCCTACAAGAGGCATCTTGTAGGAGTATTTTTTTCTATTAAATATGGGATTATAGTGTCTTGTACAGTGTCTTTGCGATATGTATTTCTTTTAAATGTAAAAGTGCGGTGCTTTTATTATAAGTATTCCTTAATAATGCTATAATTAAGATACATATTAAGACATTTATTAAGATATGTATTACATATAAGTAGCAGTATATAGTGGAGAGTATATATGAGTTTTTACAATTGGATTCAAGAAAAACTCTTCGATAACTATGAAGAATGGCGTTTGAAGAGTCCTGATTATAATCGAAATGGTTTTAATATAGTAGGTATCGATAATACATTAAAGGCTATGCATGATGGATATTTCATGTATGTTGAATTATACCCACCTCATGTCATCGATGGATGTACAGCCATGAAAGCACGTGTAGGTAAAAAGCAGGATGCAGTAGATATATTCTTAGACATAGATGGTAAGACCTATCGTATGGCTGATGTAAGTTATCCTGACGCAGTGAAGATGATGCGGGCCTTTGTGAAAAAACGCAGAGTACCTGATTGTAGTTTGTGTGTGGAAGTAGCGTATCTAGATATCGATCAGATGCGATCTACATTTACAGAGTTAGCAACGTTGTTGCTAGGCGATGCTAAACAAGCCAAATCATTCATGTCCAAGGCAAAGTTACATTCCATGGAAGAACTAGAAGATAGCTGGTGGAATCTCTATGAGAAGTTGCTATCTACTGGTTGTGCTGTAGAGTTATCTTTGAAAATCGAATTAGAGGATTTTCTTTATCATGTGCAGAAGTTAATCCATAATAAAAATTTATCTACTGATGAAAATTTAACTGACGATGTATCTATTGATACAGCCGCATTCGATGACAGTCAATGTATTGGGGACTGGTGCGCGCATTTTAATTCCACGTGGAAAAACCATAAGTTAGTAGGCATGGACATCGGCACAGATAGTTTGGTGCTCATGGTACTTTCAAATGAGGAATTCAAAACAGCCCAAGAGCTAGCAAAAGAGCTATTACATAGAATCGATGTAGCTGAACGTTTATGATGTAACGAAAATTATAATGTAGTGGCACGATTATAATGTGGCCGTATCTATAAAAAGGTCGTAATTCTTAACTGTAAACAGTTTGCGCCGTATAAATGTAATGAATAGGAGAGAGAATGATGAGTGTTGTACGTCTACCAGAATATGAAGCAGAGTTCGAGCCGGAAGTATTTGAAATCTATGCATTGCCGCGCAGTGATGCGAATGGGGCGAGTCCTTATTTAGAGAAGTACCATAGACCATTAGTGTCTACCGATGCTATCTTAGATACTCGAACCGGTGTACTTGACCGTAGCGAAGGCATTTGACATGGATTATAGAGGGCCTTGATGATCGATGGGGTTATTCTTTTGAGCCACACGGTGTCTATAAACTGTTAGTTAAGAAAGCTAAGCCCTTAGAGGATTTAGGCTATATGCGTCCCTCTTGGAATAATCGCTATTATGTACTTGAGGTGTTAGAGGAGCATGCTAAACATAGTGAGCTAGAGGCGTTGTCGGCGTATTTGAAAACCCCTAAATACCTTCATACCGACAGGGGGGATTTCTTGTTAAATCGAGAGTATCAATACTATGGATTGAGAATTGATGATTATGCTTTCACCCTTGATGTGGATGAGGGTTCTGATGAAAGCTGCACTGTTGCATTGGAGGCTTTCAATAAAATCGATAATTTCAAAGCATTTGAACAACGAATTAGTACCTATATTAGTGAGACCTTATTAGATCTCGCTAATGATTGGCTCGACAATGATGACCAAGATCCGATTACGGCAGAAATATTTGCTAAGCGTATTACTATGGGCGAATTGGCGTTTCGTAATGATGGCACCATAGAGGTCTATTATGACGATGACGATATTTTCTGGGGGCACTGCATCATAGCCAATATTGATGCGGATGGGAACCCTGTTAGTGCGGATATTGCAGGATAATGAACTAGCGGAGTGTGGCGAACTAGTGGGGTATCATAATGATAAAATCTGAATTAATAACATTATGGAACGTTGAAAGCTGGACTGTAGAACCGCATGGCGTTTATTTCGTATCTCGACGATTGGGCACTAATCGTTTAGAGAATGTAGGACAAGCCTTTCAAAACCTCAATATTAGTTGCACCGATTATACTGAGGCTGAGGTGCTTTCACTACCAATGTGGGAACAATTATATGTTCAATTAGATAAATTAGACCAATTAGCACAGGAAATCATACAAAAGGAAATACCGCAAGAAGAGTCTGTTGTGCTAACACTAACGGATATAATGTTAGATAAATCAGGTTGTTACGACGCATTAGCACTAGGTTATGATATAGGTGAATCCCCAGCAGGACATCTATATGTTTTGGTTTCTTTTGATGAAAACTTTACTGCTCAACAAGATGTGATTTACGAAACATTCTAGAGTTATGTTAAAGTGGTGAAATGGGTGTAGTAGTCTAGCTTAAGACATAAAAGGTATACAGGAGAGAGACGATGGAAGGTATGTATAATCTAGTCAAAGATTTCTTTAGTCATGATATGGATTTAGATGATTTATTTGATTCCGAAGCTATCATCTGGATTGACTGGCGCGAGTATGACGAAGATGTGGTGAATTATTTAATGATATGATGGATGAGCCTATCGATATTCAAACCGTTAGTAATGGCAAGCCCTATGGTGACGATATTGTATTGAAGAATGGCAACAAAGAGCTACAAATTCCTTACGGTGATGAACAAGATCGAGATGTGACCATCAAATATTTCAATGACTTCGTTAAGCCTGACTATGAGGTACGTTGGTTTGCTGAAAGCCTTGGAAACGATACGCTCGGCTTTACCGTACTTTCAGGGGCAGAATGGGCGAAATTGAATGATGAATTTGGTGCGGATACGGTTCGCTACTATTTTGAGCCAATTGATCTTAAAAGTAATATGTTTAATCTCGACATGGATGAAGTTTCTGAATTATTAGAATTACGAGAAAATAATAGATGAAATAGAGAGATGAGAGAATCAATAAGAGGGAAGAATATGGATTATTTAAAACTATTGTGTGAAGATTCTAACTTGGCAGCAGATTTTGATATGCTGTTTGATTTCTGCCTATTAGACGGGTTGGAAGAGCGAGATACTGCTGAAGGGCGATGTACCTTCTCCTTGGTTGGAAAGGCCTTCGGTCGTGATGGTGCCGGTGGCGAATATCATCAATTAGAGGATGGCTCTATTGGGTATATGAGTAGCGAAGGGGAATGTGGTCGCATAGCTGAAAGTGTAGATGATTTAATCCATTTATTGGTGTATAGCATTTGCTGGCATGATTATTGTGATGCCAGCCAATATACGGACATATCTACTCTCGAAGCCTATGCCAATGAGCGTCATGATGAAATCGCTTCTTATACAGAAATGGATGTATGGGAAACCGTTGTTCAGGCGCTAGGCATGCCTTCAGAAGCAAATGTGGCTGCTGAATTACAAAAATTCTATGACGCTGCACATCGAGCTCCTTTATATATTTGTTATTTCCATGAAGATGATGGAACTGTTACTGAATCACATAATCTGTTTTTCTAGACGTATTGTTTAAAAGGAGAATTATATGGCTATTGATGGAGTAAAAATCATAGATAGTGATGATGGCCATGATATTTATAATTTGATTGTTGAGCGCTATAGAGATGGCACCAGTATTGATACAATTATTTCAGAAATTTGGCTGAAGAGCAGAATTTTTGCACTGACGAATTCTATACAGAAATTTATTGGACTGCCGTAGCTTATTCGCTGTGGAAGATAGGCCATCTGCCAGAGAATATTAAAGAGAAAGCATTAGACATAATCGGGAAGGGCGCTCATGAGTTTTGGCTAGAAATTGATAGTAAGGCCCTCAAACAACGTCAAAAGGTGTTAGATAAGTTAGCCGTACAACTACAAAGTGAAAATCCAAAGCCTCTAAAGGTTCGTAAATCTAAAACAAAGCGAGAACCTCATTTTAAGGTGGGCGACGTATTAGCTGTTAAGTTTGAAAACGAGTATGGAGCTATTTTTGTATCTGACGTGGATCAATCACCGCGGAAAATCGAGTACCATTTGGCCTGTACGCGGCTTTTACAAAAAGAAAAACCTACAATGGAGCAGTTTTTAGATAGTAAAATCGCCTGCCGGAAAGACAATACAAATTTCGGTATCGATACCGACTGTTGGTTTAATCATAAAGACCTAGGCCTATTGCTAGACCATTTAGAAATCATTGGGGCTGTTGAACTATATCCGTGTAAATTGTGGACACTAGCACCAAGACGCACGTTGGAAGATATCTATGAGGAGATTACAGACAATCCTAGGATAGGAAAACTGCGCCTCATAGACACCTATGAACTGGTGAAAGAGGTTATTCAGAAATAATTACGGGGTAAAGTGATAATGGAGAGGCTGAATCAAGTTGATACAAAAAATGCTATGCCTAGACAAGTGTTTACTATTGATGGCCGAAAATTTTCTAATATGAAAGGGTTTTATCAAGAAGTAGAGGCTGTGTTTACAGATAGTTTAGGTTGGCACATTGGAGATAATTTAGATGCTTTCAACGATGTACTACGCGGTGGTTTTGGCCGCCATGAATATGGTGTGCCTATCCATATTCGGTGGATTTCTTATGATAAAAGTATTAGAAATTTAGGTCAAGAAACAATGGCTGAAATCGAGGAAATTATCTTAGATACGGATAATAGTGGACATGATTGTACACTAGAGAAACTCTAAATATAGGGTGTTGTGAATAAGTTTAGATAGGTAAACTTTATTTCTTAATTTTATAGATACTTATGAACTGGTGAAAGAGGTTATTCAGAAATAATCTTCGGGAGAATGCGTTACTATAAAGGTGTAAATTTAATGGATACTGTGACGAAACAATATATAGAAACTGTGAAAGTCAGTAACATACCCTGGCATCGTTTGACCACAACTTACGGCCGTGCTACAGATTTTCCTGCTCATCTTGAGGTGTTGTGGGATATGAAGGATGTTGATGCTATTGATGTGGCAGGTGAAGAGCTGGCCCAAAACATTGAACATCAATCGACTTTATGGCATGCTACACCATTTGCTATGGTTTTCTTGCTTCGTATTTTTAAGAAAGCCTTAGAAGAGAGAACTCAGAATGAAGTAGCTCATTATTTAGTAGAACAATTGGTAGATCTATTTACTGTGATTGCTGAGTGTATCAGAGATGGGCTTATGCTAGAACATGCAGATCCACTACCGAGTTTTGCGGATATGCTCAACGAAGAATATCTTTGGTCTGAAGAGTACGATGAAGACGAAGATATTCTTAGATATGAGGAAGAAGAGGTATTTCCGGATGACCTGTTCTTTAGTTTTTACTACTATTCTTTACAAGTGCTTCTATTATGTAAGCCGTTGTTAGATAAAAATAACAAATATGAGGTTACGTTACTAGAATTGCTGACAGAGATAGAGAACTAACTATCAGTGGAGGCTTCGAATTATTCGGCATTTATGGAGATTATAGATTCCTAAGTAACTATGTAAGTTTTAGATTACTGAGTATCTAGGGAGGTTTTAGAGTATGGGACTCATTGCAAATTATAATTGTATAAGTGATGAAAGTTTAAAAGAGCTCAAAGGTTTAGGTTCATCAGAGGAAGATCTTTTTGAAACCGTTGAAGAGTGGAGTGATGAGGACGAGTTATTGCTCGACATCGATAAGATGTGGGATGTCCTTCACTTCGTGCTTACTGGTGTGAGTACTGATCATAGAATAGATGATAATCCACTTAGTCAAGCTGTGCTTGGTGTAACGTCTATAGAGGATTTATCAGACTATATGGCCTATACGGAACATTCTCAAATAGCTAATATCGTAGCGGCTTTAGAACAGTTTGATATAGAACAAGCACTGGAATCTTCGATATGAATGCTTGCAAAGAAGCAGAACTATACCCAAATATTTGGGACTACGATGAGGAAGAGGAAGAAATCAAAGATGAGATTCTCCACGATTTCGAGCAGATGAAGGTGTTCTATAAAAAAGTGCTAGACACAAAGGGCCATGCAGTAGTTACGATTTGTTAAAAGGTGGGTACAATGGACAAAGCGCGTAAAAAGGAATTATTGAAAGGCTATAAAGCTAAAGAAAAACAGAATTTTAAAGATAGCTTACCTATGGACGAAGAATTATTTTGGAATCTCTTTGATTATGTAGACGAGAAATTAGAAACAAATGACGGTTGCGATCATAGTCTGACTTTCACAAGAGAGTTTTTAGAAAAACAAAAGGTAGATGTTGAAAGCGTACTAGACTGGATTATCAACGAAGGTGGCGGGTGTGATTGCGAGGTTCTCTACAATGTAGAGGGACGTTTTGAAGAGTACTGTTAATAGTATTTTTTATAGTTAATTCTATGTATTTGCAGGTGTTACTATAAAGGTATATAGTATAGACATGTGATGGATATAGTCACATGTCTATTTTTATAAGGAGGACGCTATGCAACACGTTCAAAACCGCAGTACTACGTCCGCGTTAGTACTCACAGCCGTATTGATTGCCCTCGCAACACTGTTTACCATGTACACAAAAATTCCAGTACCTGGCATTCGCGGCTATTTCAATGTAGGAGATGTCGTTATTATGACGTCAGCTCTATTATTAGGTCGAAAATATGGCGCCTATATTGGTGCTATCGGCCCGGCGCTAGCTGATTTGTTTCTCGGCTACGTAGTCTTTGTACCAATCACCTTTGTGGTGAAAGGCATTGAAGGCTATCTTGTCGGTACTGTCTATAACAATAAGACAACTACCTCTGCCTTGGTGGCAACCATTGTAGGTGGCATTATCATCGTAGCAGGCTACTTCATCGCTGAATACTTTGTATTCGATCCAGGCGTAGCCATTGCTAGTATTGTGACCAATACCATTCAAGCCGTTATGAGCGTTATTGTTAGTATGATTCTCTATGCTATCTTGCGTAAACGATTAGGATAGGATTAGTGATTCACAATTCATATACAAATTATGATATAATTTGTATATGAGGAGGTGCTTTTATGGGATATGAAACCTATAATAAATTGAAAGCACAGATAGAATTATTAGAGGCTATTGCCTTGGCAGAGGAAGATGAACGAAAAGGTAGAATGGGTCCTATTGAGGATACTTTTGTCAGCATAGAACAGTTGTTAGCTGAGGCGGAATAGTTATGGAAGATATAATATATTTAGTCAACGGCAAGATTATTTACAACTTCTGCAAGGATTGTAGATGTTTAGTTGATTTAGTATAGATGAATAAAGGGAGACTCCGTTGTGAGTCTCCCTTTTGTAGTTATTTCCTTTTTGTAAATTAATTGGAACTTGGACTGAATGGACATATTTTATTTGTTTTGTTAATATAAAACTCAATAATAATTTTATGTTGTGTGTTATGATTGGTGAAGTTTTATGGTTAGAGTTTTATATTTATTTTTATTGCTAGTTGTTTTGAGTCCTATTAATGCTTTTGCTGATTATCAGAGGGATACGTTTGATATACAACGCTCTCTTAATGAGCAGATACATTCTCAGTTAAAGGTTCCGGCTGAAGTCCTTAGAACGAAGAATGATAAAGATTATAGTTTTACATTAATGATAAGAACGGATTCTCAAGGACGTATTACTTCTGTTGAGTTAGATCCAAATGAGTATATATCTAATGATGAGATATATTCAAAATTAGTACAGTCTGCAAAAGATACAGTTTGGAATATAGGGTATATTGATGTTAAAGAAGATCTTGTTATTTATGTTCCTTTTCATTTTATAATATCCTCTAAGGACGATGTAAATTGACAGTCTCTAGAATTCAGACTATACTATAAGTACAAAAGAGCCAGTTAACGTGTTCTAGGCGTTAGGCTCATCAAAGAATTGAGAAATTTGATAAACCTAACGTGTCTAAGTATTGCAGTACTTAGTCTTAAACGTTAGGTTTATCTTATTTTGTAACTATTTACTAGTTACTTTTTAAGAATTAACACTACGAGGGTAGCGAATAAAATCATTAATGATAATGCTTCGTATACAGTCATAATGTCACCTCCCTCGAAAAGACGGAGATGAACCTAACTCACGTTAATGGCTCTTTCGTTATTAGTATATAGCGGATTTTGAATATTGAAAAATACGAATTAATTTCGTACAACTTTTACACAATTATAAGGATAGTCATACGTATTATATGGTATAATACTTTCATTATGTAGTGAGAAAAGGAGATCTAAATGGCAAATTTACCTAACTGCCCTAAGTGTGGCGATGAGTACACATACGAAGATGGTCATATGTTTATCTGCCCTATGTGTGGCAATGAATGGACAGCGGCTGACGCACAAGCTGCAGCTGAAGCAGGTATCATTCGCGATGCTAACGGCAATGAGCTAGCTGATGGCGATACAGTTGTTGTTGTAAAAGACCTCAAAGTAAAAGGCGCTGGCGTATTGAAACAAGGTACGCGCGTAAAAAATATTCGTCTCATCACTGGTGCTAGTGATAGTCATGATATCGATTGCAAAATCGATAGTTTCGGTGCGATGGCATTGAAATCTGAAATGGTTAAAAAAATCTAATATAAGGAATCCCTACCGATATATTCGGTAGGGATTTTTTCATATCATAAATGGTATAATCAACGTATACTGCGTGTAGCGTGAGAGTATTTAGTCGAGAGGAAACTATGTTAAAACGTGTTGTGTTACTAGCCTTATTGGCTTCTACGATGGGAACTGTTAGTTCTTTGGCGGCTGATTTAAAGCCTACAGATAAGCGTACCTATGAATTACAGCAACAAATCTCTTATAATGTCATCATCCCTAGTGAGGCTTTCAAAACGAGTGCTGACGGTACCTTGATTGTTCCCGTGGAGATTAAGACCGATGATAAGGGCAATATTGTGGCAGTTGAAGCAGGCCCTAATAATTGGAAATTGGATCGAGAGGCTTACCCCATCTTTGAAGAGGCTGCAAAAGAGGCGGCTTGGAATACAAAGCATGTGGATACAGAGGAAGAGTTGGTGATAACCATTCCAGTTAGTATTGTTATGTTATCTGGTGATAAGCCTAAGAAAAAATAAAGGAGCCCTTATGGAATCTACAAAAGATTTAGAGAAATATACTTATGACCTACTAGCGGAGCGTGGCGTTACGCTAGAGGATATTGCAGAGCTCGTTTTATATGTTCAAAAACCGTATATGCCGAATTTAAAGATTGAAGAGTGCCGTGAGCATGTGGCATCCGTGCTTTCAAAACGAGAGGTACACAATGCGATTATTACGGGCATTGAGCTAGATAAGTTAACGGAGCAAAATAAATTATCTCAGCCTTTGCAACGCATCGTGGCTAATGATGAAAGCCTCTATGGCATCGATGAAATTCTAGCCTTTTCCATCGTTAATCTATATGGCTCTATTGGCTTTACGAACTATGGCTATTTAGATAAGGTAAAGCCGGGTATTATTAAGAAGCTAGATAGTGAAGAGGGCGGTCATTGTAATACATTCCTCGATGATCTCGTAGGCGCCGTGGCAGCTGCTGCAGCGGGGAAACTTGCTCATAACGAACCTCATCGAGTGCGCCATGCGTTGGCTGAGGAAAAAGAATAAATAACTGCTATTGATGTTATTAATAATTAAGAGTATAACTAGTAGTGTAGTGAATAATTAATGTATTCTTTGTAGACTATATACGGGAGGAACTATGCAAAAGGTTCTAGTTGTTATCGATATGCAAAATGATTTTGTAGATGGTGCCCTTGGTTCAACGCAAGCGCAGTTGATTGTAGATAATGTGCGCAAAAAAATTGAAAGCTTTGATGGGCCTATCATATTTACACGCGATACGCATGATACTAATTATCTTGAAAGCCAAGAGGGTAAGTTCTTACCTGTGACACATTGTGTAAAGAATACAGAAGGTTGGCATATTGTGTCCGGCTTAATCGAGGCAGCAGAAGGGCGTCCTATCATGAGCCCTGTATCCTTTATCGATAAGCCAAATTTCGGATCCCTTGAACTATTATCCCGTTTGGAAGGCATGAATTCGGTGAATCCTATTGAGTCTATCACGCTCGTTGGTTTATGTACTGATATTTGCGTTGTTTCTAATGCTATTATATTGAAAGCTGGTTTACCAGAAATCCCTGTTTACGTAGACTCTAGCTGCTGTGCTGGCGTGACAGAAGAATCTCATCAAGCGGCGTTAACAACGATGAAGATGTGTCAGTGCATCATTGACTAACTAACTCGTTAATCAACTAACTAACTGACTGACTATTTATCTATACCAATTTATCTCTATATATATATCTGGTATATGGTTGATTAGTTATTGAAGTCATATTGATTAAGACTTATTCGTATATTGAACTATTTATTGAATAGTGATATGCTGAACATAATTACATAGCAGAGTATGCAAGGGAGCCTATATAATAGGCTGAGAAAGGGCTGTTAGCACCTGACCTTTGACCTGATCGGGATCATGCCCGCGTAGGAAGCACGCAAGACCATAAAAGGGTATCGATCAATTTTCGATACCCTTTTTCTTGTATACAAAGCTACATGGTTTTATTCAATAGGAGGATATGTAATATGTTTTACACTCAATTGGAAGCTGCTAAGAAAGGCTTTGTAACGGATGCGATGAAAATCGTAGCGGAAAAGGAACAGGTTCCTGTGGAACGCATACGAGAACTCGTGTCTCTTGGGCAAGTAGTGATTCCTTGCAACAAGAATCATACGTGCATTGATCCGGAGGGGATAGGAAAGGCGTTGCGCACTAAAATCAATGTAAATCTAGGCACTTCGCGGGATGTGACGGACTATGATAGCGAATTAGAAAAGGTGAATTGGGCCATCCAACTAGGGGCCGAATCGATTATGGATTTATCTACTCACGGGGACACTCGTATTTTTAGACGCAAGTTGACTGGCGAGTGTAAGGCCATGATTGGCACGGTCCCTGTATATGACAGTGTGATTCACCATAAAAGAGACTTAGCAGAGCTGACAGCACAGGACTTTTTAGACACCATCCGATTGCACGCGGAAGATGGGGTAGACTTTGTGACCTTGCACTGTGGTATTACCCGTCAAACGATTGAACAAATTAGAAAGCATAAACGTAGATTGAATATTGTAAGCCGTGGTGGTAGTCTCATCTTTGCGTGGATGAGTATGACCGGCAAGGAAAATCCATTCTACGAATACTTTGATGATATCTTGGATATTTGCCGAGAATACGATGTGACAATCTCTTTGGGTGATGCATGCCGTCCAGGGTGTTTGGCCGATGCTACGGACGTATGTCAAATTGAAGAATTGGTGCGATTGGGAGAGCTTACAAAACGAGCTCGTGAAAAAGGGGTTCAAGTTATTATTGAAGGGCCTGGCCATGTGCCGCTCAATCAAATTCAAGCCAATATGGAAATTGAGGAAACCTTATGTGGCGGAGCTCCGTTCTATGTACTAGGGCCGTTGGTAACAGATATTGCACCTGGCTATGACCATATTACGGCCGCCATCGGTGGTGCCGTAGCGGGCATGCATGGGGCGTCCTTCCTTTGCTATGTGACGCCAGCAGAACATTTGGCGTTGCCTAATGCGGATGATGTAAAAGATGGTATCATGGCGTTCAAAATTGCAGCTCATGCGGCAGATATAGCGCGAGGCATCCCTGGTGCGCGAGATAGAGATGATGCGATGGCTGATGCGAGACGCATTCTCGATTGGGAGGCGCAATATGCTTGTGCTCTCGATCCTGAACGAGCTCGCAGTATTCGTGAAAGCCGTGCTCCAGAGGAAGGTCATAGTGAAACTTGCAGCATGTGTGGCAAGTTCTGTGCTGTACGAAGTATGAATAAGGCATTGAACAGCGAATATATTGATATCCTATAAATAGTATTTGTGAGCGGCTTATGGTTAGTGCTTTTAATGGTTTTTTGTAGTATATGGCCCATAAGGGAATCATACGGATGTATTTGATCTATGCATTATCGGTCTTATAGGCATATTGACGATTTTCTATATAGAGCATATAATAAATAAAGAATGATAATTAATATTAATAATAAATAACTGATGCAGGTGCATCGAATAGCTTTCACTAGAACGATACGTACTGATACATATCGTTCCATGCCCTAAATTTAAGGAGGACTATTATGAAACCTTTCGAACTTGCACCATTACCATACGCTTACGATTATCTTGAGCCTGTTATCGACACAGCAACAATGAAATTGCATCATGACAAGCACCATCAAGCGTATGTTAATAATTTAAACGCTGCTATCGCGAAATATCCTGATCTAGCTTATGGCTGCGTAGACTGCATCCTCGGCGACATCGCTAATGTGCCAGAGGACATCCGCCAAGCTGTTATCAATAACGGTGGCGGTCATAAGAACCACACTATGTTCTGGGAAATTATGACAAAACCAGATACCTCCAAATTGCAAGGCCCTTTGAAAGAGGCTATCGACGCTGAACTTGGCGGTTATGATGCTTTCGTTGAAAGCTTCTCTGCTGCGGCGGCTACACGCTTTGGCTCTGGTTGGGCTTGGCTTGTAGTAAATCAAGAAGGCAATCTTGAAGTTACATCCTCTGCGAATCAAGACAATCCTTTATTAGAAGGTAAAAAGGCCATTCTTTGCTTAGACGTTTGGGAGCATGCGTACTACTTGCACTACCAAAACCGTCGCCCGGACTATATTAAGGAATTCTTCCGCGTTATTAACTGGGATAAAGTTTCTGAAAACTACGAAAAAGCATTGAAACCGCATCATGATTAAGTGATATACTTGTTAGAAACAGAAACAGAAACAGAAACAGAAACAGAAACAGAAACAGAAACAGAAACAGAAACAGAAACAGAAACAGAAACAGAAACAGAAAACTAATTTAATATAACGGATAGTTGGTTAATCTCCTCACATTGAGGGGGATGTATCATCTATCCGTTATTTTTATGTATAGTCACTTAGTTGCTGTATGGAACAACCTCCATCATCTTGCGATATCCATATGTGTTTTTTTAAATATCCTCATGCGTTTTCTTAAGATATCCCTATGTGTTTTATAGAAATTTTAGGAATTGCGTTCAAAAGTATAGCCATGGATACAGATTTAATAATCGATATCGTTTATCATAGAGTCATAGGTTATGAATATAGACCTATTACATGATATTAGAACAGCCTTATATACGCATCGTAAAGGCTTATAATTAGTATATGAATAGAGTTTTTGACACGAGGGGATCAAAATGGAAAAGAAATTAGATTTATCCAAATCTGTATATGATTTGGTAACAGAATATCCTGAAGTAGTAGATATTATGAAAGAATTAGGGTTCAGCGAAATCACAAATAAGGTGATGTTGAACTCTGTTGGTAAAATCATGACAATCCCGAAAGGGGCTAAGATGAAAGGCGTATCCATGATCGATATCGTAGGCGCTTTCATGAAAGCTGGTTTTACTTTGACTGGTGAAATGCCAAACTTATCTGGCGATGACACTCAAGGTGCGAGCATGCCTCCTAGCGGCGTAGCTGCTGGAAATTCTGCATCTACTGCAGCTGCTACAGCGGTGAAGGCTGAGTCTGTAGAAACATCTGCTAATGCTGTAGCATCTAAGACTCAGGAAAACTCTGAAAATAAAACTGACGATTCAGTTCAAGATACAGTGCAAGATAGCGAGCGCGTAGAGCAATTAAAAAGCTTCTTGAAACGTTTAGGCACAGGTGAAGAGCTTGGTGCGGTTCGTGAAGATTTGTTAGTCAATTTGCTCATGTAGAGGCTAGTGAAATCATGAAAGCTGAGCAAGGTCTTATGCGTGAAGGTACGCCGTTAGCTGAGGTTCAACAATTATGTGACCTTCACTCTGCTTTGTTCCATGGATCCACTATTCATGAACAAATGGATGCGGAACACGCTAAGGTAGAGGCTGTACTAGAAGCACAAGAAAAAAGCCAAAGCGTAGTAACTTTAGTGGAAACAGTAGGTCATCCGCTTAACCGCTTAACAGAAGAAAACAAAGCTCTCGATGCTTTGATTGAAGCTACAAAGGTTAAAGTGGCTAGCAAAACGGCTACCGTAGATGATGTAAACGAAGTACGCCAAGTATCTATTCACTACGCTAAGAAGGGCGACCTTTTATATCCTCATTTGAAAGTAGCTTACGATATCTCTGGTCCATCCCTGGTTATGTGGACTGTTGATGGCGATATTCGCGATGGCTTTGGTCGTCTAGCTCGTGCTGAGTCTATTGATGATGCTTGGTACGAAGAGTTTGATGGTCTTCTCACACGTGCTCAAGAGATGATCTACAAAGAGCAAAATATCTTGTTCCCAATCTGTGCAGAGAACTTTAGTACTGAAGAATGGTACCAAATTTACAAAGATACTGAACAGTATGAAGAAATCTTCGGCGTTGAAAGAGTTGCTTGGGCAGAGGCTGAATCTGCATTAGCTGCTAAAGCAGCACCGACAAGTGGTGATAGCAATACCATCGCTTTAATCGGTGGTAGCCTAACACTAGAGCAATTAGACGCTATGCTTAATACAATGCCGATGGAAATTACTTTCGTTGACCATGTAGATATTAACCGTTATTTCAATGATGGTGAAAAGGTATTCAAACGCCCTACAACAGCTATCGGTAGAGATGTGTTCTCTTGCCATCCTCCAAAGGTAGAGCCAATTGTACGTGGCATCATCGAGTCCTTCCGCAATGGTGAACGTGATAACGTGGCAGTTTGGCTTGAAAAGATAGGTCGTCCGTTCTACGTAAACTACATGGCTGTACGCGACAAAGATGGTAAATACCTTGGTACATTAGAATTAGTACAAGATATGCAATTTGCTAAGGAACACTTCGCAAGAATTAAATAAAATCCTATGTAATGTGAATCGTGCAATACGGTGGAATTAGAATACAAACATGAGTGAACTGTAATATCGACATGTAGTATAAACTCATAATACAAAGAGGCTACGCTAACATTGAATGATGCTAGAGTAGCCTCTTTTTTGGACACATAGATCCTATGGATGTACATGTTGAGTCATACTATTTATGGCTCGGATATATGTGTTGAATTATACTATTTGTAGCAATTTTAATATTATCTAGGCTCGTTGCTAAATTGAGCCGCACAAAGGTAGCGTAGCTTTCACCGCCGAACCACTCTCCAAAGCTAGGGGCAATACCACATTGATTTTCAAATACATCATGCATGTCTTCAGCTTTCACATAGGCGCCAAAATCAATCCACACTAAGTAGGTGCCGTCTATAGGGCTGATGCGAAGTTTTGGTAGAGCCTGCAGGAGTTGGCTGCACATATACTCATAGTTTTCTTTCACTAGGGTGAGCAAATCCGTTAGCCACATTTCTGCCTCAGGATGTGTGTAGGCCGCTGTAATAGCTGTTTCCGCAATGACGTCCGAATCAGTATGGTAAACAAGGCTTTTACATGCATTGTACTGGCGTCGTAGATCTTCGTTAGAGATAATGACCTCTGCATGGTGCAAACTAGCCATATTAAACGATTTTGATAGAGAAGACATGGCGATGATGTTGTTTGCGTAGGCTCCGTTAGATACGGTTAAGGCAGAGGTAAAAGGAAGAGGGCCCGCAACGAGGTCTTGATGAATTTCATCGCTAATGATGAGTACACCGTGACGCTTACAAATGCTAAATAGCTGGTCCATCTCGTCTTCAGTCCATACATGGCCCACTGGATTGTGGGGATTGCAGTGAATGAATACTTTGACATCGTGTTTAACGATAGCCGCTTCAAAGGCCGAGTAATCAACAGAATAGCGGTTATCTTCGTTGCGGTTCATAGGGACTGCAATAATAGGGCGCTTAGCATCGCTGGCACTCGCATCAAATGCTCCATATACGGGCGTGAGGACTGCGATGGCATCATTTGTTTTTGTGAAAGCTGCGATACACCACATAATGCCTGTAATGACATTTGGCGCGCTGGTGAGCCAGTCTTTTGAAAGCATACAGTTGTGGCGCCGCTTATACCAATTTATCACTGCTTCAAGATACTTGGGATTTGTCATGGTATAGCCTAAAGGATTTGCTTTCACATATGTACAAATAGCATCTTGTATGCACCGAGGTGGCATGAAATCCATATCTGCTACCCATAGAGGCAATAGATCTGTACGATTAAATTTCAAATGCTGGCCGTCCCATTTGCGGGAGTGCGACCCACGGCGATCAATATAATAAGTAGATGTAAATTCGGCTGGATTCATAGTTGGCCTCGCATAATGAATATTTAATTCCTTGGAATATTCAATTCATTGGAATATTACTTGTAGAGCTGTTCTTTAATAGCTGTTTTTCTTCTTCAAGCCAAGATAGGAACTATTTCACTATTTATGTATCTCTTATTAGTATATATGTTAACGGGATTATGCAAAAGTTGACACTAGTTTTGGTAAATATCATTAATGACCTCTTCGATCGTACCCTTAAAGGCAAATAGTAAACGATTAAAATGGGCACCTCTTTTTCTATGCAATCCTTGCATGAATAGGGCCTATATCCGTATACACAACCTATGAGATTTGCTTGACGGTTTCGACTTTCACAATTTAGAATATACTATAGAATAGTGTGTGTCTGACCAGTGACCACACGTCTATCGAATGGTTACAAAAGATAAATGTTAGCAGCATGTGGCGGCATCCCTATGTGAGAGGGCTCATCGGAATGTTTAGGTGCATGTAACGCTGTATAAGTATAGTACTGGATCCTTGTTAGGAGGCATGTGCCATGAGTAACGAATTAAAACCACTACATTTTGATGCGGATTATACGATGGAGGAAGCGCTCGCTGAGGCGAAACGTTGTCTCAATTGTCCAAGACCATTGTGCCAAATGGGTTGTCCAATTGAAAACGAAATTCCTCGTTTCATCCAAGCCATCGCACACGGTAACTTTGGTTTAGCCAACGATATTTTGGCAGAACGGACCAACTTGCCATCCATTTGTGGTCGCGTATGTCCACGTGAAAATCAATGTGAAGGCAATTGTATTATGAATAAGGCGAAAAAACCGCCTATCAATATCGGTAAATTGGAACGCTTTGCTGCTGACTTTGAAAGCATCAATGAGCTTCGCAAACCTAAGAAAATCCAACAAAATCTTGGTAATGTAGCTGTAGTAGGTTCTGGTCCTGCAGGCTTGTCCGTAGCAGGCGATATGGCTAAGCTTGGCTATAATGTAACTGTATTTGAAGGCCAATCTGAACCAGGTGGCGTACTCTTATTCGGTATTCCAGAATTCCGTTTGTCTAAATCTGTTGTACGTCGTGAAATCGCTCGTCTTGAAGGTTTAGGTGTTAAATTCGTATGTAATATATTTATCGGTCAAGATAAAACATTGGATGATCTTTTTGCTGAAGGCTTTGATTCCATCTTTATCGGTACTGGTACTCATATTCCTCAAGAAGTACGTATGGAAAATGATGAAGTACACGGCGTATTCCAAGCGATGTACTTGTTGACGAATGTACAATTAGTAGAAAACGGCGATCTTGATGAGTCTCTAATTCCTGTGAGAAAAGGTGATCGTGTTATCATCATCGGTGGTGGTAACGTAGCGATGGATGCGGCTCGTACATGCGTACGTTTAGGCTGTAAATCCGTAACTGTAGCATATCGTCGTAGCCAAGAACAAATGCCAGCATTGTTGTCTGAATACGAAGAAGCACGTGCTGAAGGCGTTCAATTCCAATGGTTTGCTTCTCCAGTAGCTGTAGAAGGCAAAGACAAAGTAGAAGGCTTCAAATACGAAGTGATGGCGCTTAACGACGATGGGGCAGGTATCCATGGCACAGGTAACTTCCAAGTTATGCCTGTAGATAAAATTATCATCGCTGCTGGTCATAAACCAAATGCTCGTCTCATTGGTGAAGGTAATAATCTAGAAGTAGACGAAAAAGGCTACATCATTACTGCAGATGATCCATATGGTATGACTAACCGTAAAGGCGTATTCGCTGGCGGTGACGTTGTACATAAACCTGCTACTGTAGTACTCGCTATGCGTGAAGCTAAAAAAGCTGTTGACGGCATGGTTAAATACATGGAAATCAAAAAAGCCCAAGATAGCATTACTGAATAATCTTATAGAGATAATCAAAGGGGACTATACTTAGTATAGTCCTCTTTTTACTATAAGGTTTTGAGTATTTTTTACTATAAGGTCTTAATTCTTATATTGTTTGAGTAGTGTTTTATTATTGGTTTCAGTTTACGGTCAAAGTGGATGGGACATGTATATATGTACCTATTACGATGTGGGCTGATACAGGATGATATTAGAATTCAAATTTATTTTTCCTGCATGGATAATGTATAGAGACTACCATAAATACTTATAAAACCTGAGTTTATTGAATACAATACCTGTATTTTTAGTCTTAATTCTCTCTAGTTATACTAAAATTCCACGAATTGATGAAATCGGACATAATTTAATAGACGTAGAAAAAAGCCTTAATAGAACTACTGTGGATGTTAGTTTTTATTAAGGCTTTTACGTTATCGCTTTTCAACTGCTACTAGTCAGCGCCAACAGTTAATCGTTATAGTTAGGTCATAAGCATGTGTTGAGTGTGAAAGTAGATAGAGGTTACTATGAATCCTATCGTTTGTTGTCGAGATTTACAAGTTCGACAAGAAGTTCACAAACTCGGTGTGTTGATTTTGCTTTGGCGCAGACAATTGGGCATGACACAGTATCAATTAGCAGATAAATCAGGCCTAGCTCAATCTTATATAAGTGATCTTGAAAGTGGTGCCATCGACCCTAGATGGTCTACGATTTATAGAGTCGTCAATGGACTAGGGCAGTTGAGTATTCAAGACTTTCTCAATGGTCCACAAGCTATTAGAAGCCTAAAGATTCATTGATGATAATGATTTCCATGGTTTGCATATTGCGCATCTTTTTATAGTAAATAGTTAAGGCATTACATATACGATCTGGAGAGCCGCAGTCGTAGCATTTTTCGTCCAAGGTAGCACATGGATTGAGAGAGCTCTTTTTGTTTTTCTTACTATTAAGTGGGGCCGCTACGTTTCGTGCACGATAAATAGCGGAGGCTAAGTCTGGGGTAATTTTGTTAATACCCAATACAAAGAACACCTCTTGGGAGCCAAATAAGGAGGCTGCCACACGATTGCCTGTGCCGTCGATATTCACCATCTCTCCCGTTTGTGAAAGTGCATTTACCGAGGTGAGAAATACATCGCGTCCCATGGTGCGTAACGCCGTATCGCGGAAGCTTTCACTGGGCAGGGGACGCTGAATGTCTGTTATGTCCTCGTTGACCTCAGATAAAGCATCATGAACACCTATTTCTAATAAAGTGTGAGAATCGCCGATGGCTACACATTTGTTTCGGATGCGATTTTTTAGATACGCAACGGCTTCGGCACCCGTTTCAAAATAATGCACTACAAATTTATTTCTCTCTAAGGCTTTGATAGTCTTTTCAATATCGATGGGCGTTTCGTTGGGTTGAGGATGCATAACTGCGTTGATTGTCGTTTCTGTATTCGCCATGATTCCTCCTGAATGGGACTCAAAGTAGTATATTCTTGATAACTAGTATAGTAATGTCTTGGTATTATTGTAGCTTTTTAATATATTGAAGCCAATACTTTCTTATAATATTATTCACGTGATATTCTTTAAAAGTTGGAATAGAATCCAAATTAGTCATAAAAAAGTGTCAAAGTTGGAATAGATTCCAAGTTGATAGGTAAAAATTGGAGAAGTGGGAATGTACTCCAACTTTCACTAAAAAGCGTAAAATTGGAATGATAGGCTAAGAAATAAATTTTGCTTTAATCAATAAGTTGAATTTGCTATAATAATAGTATTGATATGGCGTAATGCCAATGTTAAGGAGGCAAAAATCGTGGATTTAATTCAAAATTTGAAAAACCAAGTAAAACCATTAGGTAAAAAAGTCGTATTGCCAGAGTACCAAGACGAACGCGTTTTGGTAGCTACTGAAACTATTTTAAAAGAAGGTTTCTGTACACCTGTATTAGTAGGTAACCCTGCTGAAATCGCTGAAGCTGCTAAAGCTGCTGGCGTATCCATCGAAGGTGCTGAAATCATCGATCCAGCTAACTACGCTCGCTACCAAGAAATGGTTGATACATTCGTAGAATTGCGCGCTAAAAAAGGTATGACTCCTGAAAAAGCTGATGCAACTATGAAAGGCGACTGCTTATTCTTCGGCGCTATGCTTGTTCGTCTTGGTGAAGTAGACGGCATGGTTGCTGGTTCCGCTTGCCCAACTGCAAACGTATTGCGCGCTGCATTACAAGTTGTAGGCACTAAACCAGGCCTTAAAACTGTATCTTCCACAATGGTTATGTTCACAGACAAAAAAGAATATGGTGATGATGGCGTACTCATCTTCTCCGACTGTGGCGTATTGCCTAACCCAACTAGCGAACAATTAGCTGATATCGCAGAATCCACTGTAGAAAAAGCTCGCAAAGTTGTTGGCATGGCTGATCCTCGCGTATCCATGTTGTCCTTCTCCACTAAAGGTTCCGCTTCCACTCCAGAAGTAGACAAAGTAGTAGAAGCTGTTAATATTTTGAAAGAACGTAATGTAGACTTCAAATTCGACGGCGAATTACAATTGGACGCTTCCATCGTTCCTTCCGTAGCAGAAAGAAAAGCTCCTGGCTCTGAGGTAGCTGGTAAAGCTAACATCTTGATCTTCCCTGATCTTCAATCTGCTAACATTGGTTACAAATTGGTTCAACGCTTCGCTGGCGCTGAAGCTATTGGTCCATTGATTCAAGGTTTGGCCGCTCCTATCCATGACCTTTCCCGCGGTTGCTCCGCTCAAGACATTGTGGAGGTTGCTGCAATCACTGCTGTTGAAAGCATCTAATTTCCACAATAACTTCATTTGAAGTGCTTCAATGAAACACTAAAAGCTGATTCTTTGGAATCAGCTTTTTTGTTTTATACAGATATTGTTTGATATCTTTTGTAAATATATCTATTGTAAATATATTGGTGAAAGCATCTAGTGTTTGTCAGATAATTTAGAATATGAGTGTGAGAAAAATATAGTAGTTGTTTAAACTTATATAGAAGGTGTATGATTAAGTTGATAGTATTTGATTAATATATTTAATCAATGCTTGCGTGAATACACTTGATATGCACAAGTGTAATTGTGTTTAGAGTCGTGAAAAGGAGAGGGCTATGATTTCTGTATTCGACACAAATCCTGTTGTTTTTGAAAGTAATGATCGTACTTTAACAATTAGTTACAATGGTGTACTTTGCAAAGATGCAAATGGACAGGTTATAACTGACATTGATTTTGAAGATGTAAATGAGCTATATCTTACAAGATATCTAAATTCAAATAGTAACTATACGATTATGTTTAGAGACCATAATTGGAAAAATATAGAAGGCCAAGATTTAGATACGGACCGTACAGCATCTAACATTGGTCATAATATTCGTGAAACAAAAGCGATTCTTACAGCCTTTGCTCGAAATAAATTGACCGCAGATTTTCCTGCGAACTTAGATACTCTTCAATTGCCATTAGACTCTTCCTTTATGGGTAAACGAGAAATTACCATTAAAAACGGCGTTATCTCTAATGGCAAGGTAGATATTCCTATTAATGAAATCCACCGCGTAGTATGTGCATCTAATGGCACGATTAGCAAGCTTTTAGTATACAAGGAAGAAAAGCCTAGCTCATTCCTTAAAAAAATTTTTGATTCTCCTGATATGAAAATCACATTGAATGCCATTACATTGCCGTTATTGGAAGCTATCGTAACGCGCAATACAGGCCATGGTATCGACTTCAGTCGCGGTAATGGCTTTGATCAAAAAGATTCCAACTACATCATCATTCGTTACCTCGACTCTGGATTCTTCCTTGAAAAGGATGGTACGGCACCGACAGAATGGCAAAAAACTGCGGCTGAAACAACGGCAAAATTTAATTACGATGTGAAAACATTATTGGGATAGTATCGGTTAATAATATCTATTGTATGAATATTTTTAGGAGCCATATCATGACTGTATATAATTATTCTTTACTTAATAAAGCTGGTGAAGAGCAAAGCTTAAAAGACTTTGAAGGTAAAGTGCTTGTTATTGTTAATACTGCTAGTAAATGTGGTTTTACTCATCAATATGACGGGTTAGAGGCGCTTTATAAGAAATATAAAGACCAAGGTCTAGAAATTATTGCTGTTCCGTCTAACCAATTTGGGGAAGAAGAACCTGGTTCTAATAGCGAAATTCAAATGTTTTGTAAATTAAATTACGGTGTGACCTTCCCAGTTATGGGAAAGGCAGATGTGCGCGGTGAAAGTGCATTAGATCTTTTCAAATATATGATTCAAGAACAAAAATTCCAAGGTTTTCCACCTAGTGATAAGACGGAAATGCTTACGGATTATCTTAATGGTATTGATCCTAATTATCTTAATGATGATGAAGTAAAGTGGAATTTTACTAAATTTATCATAGACCGGCAAGGCAGGGTGGTAGGGCGCTTTGAACCTGTTGTAAAACCGGCTGAAATGGAACCCTTCATCAATGAACTGCTATAATTTAATCAAGAAGAAAAAACATACCGCATCAGTTAAAACCTTACCTTGAAAAATAATAGACACATAAAAACGGCTTGTACCATAGGTACAAGCCATTTTTTTATATTTTTTTGTATGTATAGATTTTTATAGTATTAGTATGTAAGTTATTATTCTGCATCTTCAAAAATAAATCCTGTCATCGATAGGGAGCCTGAGTTGTAGGTTTGGTTAAATACTGTTGGATGTAAGCCTTTGATGGTGCCTTCACGGCGAACAATACCTGTTACTTGATATCCTCATTATATAGGTGTGCCACTATTTTTGAATAGTGGAATTATTTTTAGATAGGTACTATCAAAAAGTGATAGAATCATGATATTTACTGACTAAAAAATTTTTTTCAAAAAATTTTGTACCCTAAAAAATGATACTATAAAATGCTTGCAATACGATAAATTTGTGATATGATTTGAACTACATTAGAAAAACATATTTCTAATCTTGAAATGGAAATAGTAGTATAGCTATACATAGTTGAGCTTAGCTATAGAGGTTTAGCTTTGTTATAACGAGCTACTTAAGCTATATAGAAAAGGAGAATTACAATGGCAGAGCAACTCGTAAATATTCATGATTTAGTGGGCCGCTGTCCTTTTGCAACGAGTCAAAAGTTATTAGCCGGCAAATGGTCTTTGTTGATCATGCACGAATTATCCGAAGGGCCTGTGCGTTTCCGTGAATTAGAGCGCCGCTTATACCCAATTACACAAGCAACACTTACTAGAGCGTTACGCCAATTAGAGGATGATGGCCTTGTACACCGTGAAGTATACGGTACGATTCCACCAAAGGTTGAATATAGCCTTACCGAAGTGGGGGCAGGTTTTAAAACAGTTCTAGTATCCCTTGAAACTTGGGGTAACCAATATATTGACTATATGAAATCTTCCGGTCGCATTTAAAGAGAATTGTTCTAAACTGTATCGCTATTATTCATGCCCTGTCTTTATAAAAATATGGTATAATAAACAATACGAATGATATAAATTCTCAATAAACTAGAGGTATTGATAATAATGTTAGATGTTACTTTTTTAGCTCATAGTGGCTTTGTCGTAGATGATGGCAAGCGTTGCTATGTGTTTGATTATTATAAAGATCCTAATAATATAGTTTGGCAATTAGCTAAACGAGGTCGTGAGCTTTGGTTCTTTGTGAGCCACACTCATGGGGACCACTTCAATCCGTCTATTACGGAGTTTGATGGTCCTCAAACTCGTTATATTTGCCATCAAGATGTACCATTAGAGGGCAAGGTGAAGAAATGTATTACTATGCGCCCTGGCCAAGATGCCACACTTGATGATGTAGGCATCCATATGTATGGTAGCACCGATGAAGGCGGTTCTTTCTACGTAAAGACAAATACGGCTAACATCGACTCTGATTCTATCTTCCATGCAGGCGACCTCAACTGGTGGCATTGGCTTGGTGATACACCAGAAAATAATGCAGATGCGAAGCGTATGGCTTGGCGTGAGTTTAAGGAGCTAGAAGGCTTGTCTGTAGATGTGGCGATGTTCCCTGTCGATAATCGTCTCGAAGACGCTATGGAGTGGGGCAGCATTGAGTTTCTACGCCGCGTAGACGTGAAAAAGCCTTTATTCCGATGCATCTAAATGGTCCATTATGGACTCCGTCCGTGTATTTTGAAGCCCTCTTTGGAGATGTGCCGATTTGGGCACCTCAAAAAGATGGCGATGAATGCACATTCTAAATCTACTTTCACTGTTTGTAGTTTGTGAAAGTCCGTGACACTAGAGGTCACTACGTTATATGGGGAGAGTCTATATACGTAATTCAGTAAGTTAGGATCAAGTGATGATGAAAACTAAACCAGTGGCAACCACCCTGTTGGTTGTCATGGCTATTATATTTTTAATTGCATATCCACAACGACAGGATACGTTCTGGGCGTTTATCATGCACGTATCTGGAGCGGCCATGATTGGGGGCTTAGCGGACTGGTATGCGGTGACAGCACTCTTTACGAAGCCTTTGGGGATTCCCTTTAAGACAGCCATCTTGCCGCGTAGCAAGGAGCGCCTTATTCAAATTGGGCGTACCATGCTCAGTGAAGAGTTGTTGCGCGTGCCGCAGATGTATTATGCCATCAAAAAAGAACGCGTAATGGTTCGTATTATCGAATACGGCATGAGTGATGTAGGACAAGGTCAGATTAAAGAAATCTTGTACGGTGTAGGAAATCAAGTCTTATCCCATATGGATATTGAGCCTATGCGTCAAGAAATCAATAAGGCTGTTTATAAAGGTGTTACGAACTGGAAGGCGACGCCTCTCGTTATCTTGTTTGGCCGCTGCATGTTAGAACGCCAAACAGCAAGTATTTTCTGGCTCTACTTTAACCGTACCTGTCAGCGTGTTATCGCATCGAATCAGGTGTACCCTTATTTGTATCGCGTCATGCTAGACATTATGAAAAACCTATACGAAGGATTCCTTCTTCCGCGAACTGGCTATTGCCTTTGGTGGGGATGGGCTTTCACCAGAACGATTGGTGGAAACGGTGCAGAAAAAAAGGCCGTTCAATTCCTTAAGGAAAAATGAGTCCATCGATTCTGCGCTAGGTCGCTACGTATGGGGCCAAGCGATTCGATTCTTCAATAATTTGAAACTAATAAGGAATGGCAAGCATTTATCGAAGAACATAAAGACCAATGGATCCGAATGGTTCTCGAAGAATGGGAAGGCAAGCTCATCGACGGCGATACTGTAGATTGGAATCGCCTCATGGACATCGTTATCGACCGCTTTAATGTGCTCGGTACGGAAATCTTGTTGAACCCAGACAAGCAAGCGCCATTTGAAAGGTTCTTCTTGCTTCGTAGCATTCCGTGGTTACAAAAATTAAATCCACTCATCGATAGAGTAGTTGGGCAGGAATTGTCTCGTTATTCACCTGAGGAAATCACCCAAATCGTACGAGGTAAAATGTACTACGACCTCCAAATGGTTCGTATTAATGGTTCCCTTGTAGGGGCTGTCCTAGGCGGTATCTTCTACGGCTTGACCATTTTTGTAGAGGGGGTGCTCAAATGATTAGCTATTTGAAATCCCTCACCTTGCGGCAGCGCGCAAACGGTATTCTTGGTTTGACGGCTCTATTGTACTGTTTTGCTTTCGTAGGTCAATTTTTCTTTGGTTCTGAAAGCTGGTATCAGCCGCTTTACTGGGCTGTGCAGTCTGCCCTTATCGGCAGCGTAGCCGACTGGTTTGCCGTAACTGCTTTGTTCCGTAAGCCACTCGGTTTCCCATACCATACGGCGCTCATTCCAAGAAATAAAGATCGCCTTATCAATGGTGTTATTAAGCTGGTTGAGACGAAGATGCTTACCAAGGATCGTTGCAAGGTATTATTAAATAATGTGGAATTTGTTCCATTGTTTGAAAAATTCTTGCTATCACCGGAAGGGCAACGGGCAGCGCGTCTCGTTATCCATCAAGGGTTGCATCTATTATGGAAATCTCAAACGAGCGAGGAATGGGCACAGTGGGGGGCAAAACGCATTCGCGGTTTGCTAGAAAAACACTCCCTCGTACCTGTGTTAAAACACGTATTGCTCGATTTATGTGAACATAATCGCTACGAAGGCATGGTTGTACAGGTGTTGAACGTAGTTCAAGAACGTATCAACCATCCTGCTATGGTGACATGGCTTACTGCGGTTGTAGCAGAAGAGGCTCATAAGAAAAAGAGAAAAGGCTTCTGGTCTGATTTCCTCATCTCCATGTCTGAAGCGACCGATGTGGTGAACTACCATGAGTTGGCACAGGCTATCGTTCAAGAGGCTTATGCTATGCTTGAAAACTGGAAGCGACCAAATAGTCCTGAACGGACTGCATGGCTTCGCCAATGGGTAGATCCGATTCGCAATATTGAAGATAATCGCGAAGTTTGTAATGCCCTCGATGAAGCGTGGGAGCGTTGGATTCGCGAACAAGACTGGGAATCTGTCATTGAAAACCATTTATGCCCGTATGTAGAAGAGTTATTGCTTGTAGGGGATGAAAATGGGGAAACACCAGCTCAAGTATTAGTTAATATCGCCCTTGAATTGTGGACCGTATACGGTCAATCTGAAGACCTTAGAAAACGTATTGAAGTTACATTACACGATATAGGAATCTATGTCCTTGAACAAGGCTACGACCTCATTGAAACCATCATACGCCAAGTGCTCGGCGGCCTTAGCACAGAGAAGTTTATTTACTTTATCGAATCTAAGGTAGAGGACGACCTCAGCTGGATTCGCATCAATGGTGCTATCGTTGGTGCTGTAGCAGGTCTGCTCGTATGGACATTCCTAGAATACGTGTACATGCCATTCTGGCAACAATTTGTAGGATAAATTAGATAACAGCAAAGGGACTGACCATTGGTCAGTCCCTTTAGTTTATTCTTCACTTTGATTGTACGGTAATCGCACGGTAAACGTAGTTTTTACTTGAGGTTCACTAGTGGCTGTGACTGTGCCGTGGTGCAAGCTAATAACTTTATTTACAAAGTACAGGCCAAGGCCGATACCGTGGTTTGATTTTTTATTACGGGATTGTTCCGTTTGATACATGCGGTCCCAAATGTGCTCTAGGTTTTCTTGCTCGATACCGATGCCATTATCTGATACGGTAATAACGAGTTCATGACCTACGAGTTTTGCTGAAATATCGATAGTAGAGTTTGTAAATTTAATGGCATTATCCACTAAGTTTGTAATAGCTCGACGCAAGGATACTTCGTGAGCCGTCATGCGTAAATTTGGCTCAATTTGAGATGTTAAGATGATTTGCTTTTCTGTGTTTTCTGCACAAAGTCGAGTATAGTCATGAACCATATTCGTAAGCATCCCTGATACATCTACAGGGGCGAAGGTAAGATCTTGTGCATTCTCTAGGCGAGCTACATCAAGCAATTGGCTTACGAGATTTGTCATAAACTTAGATTGTTCTAAGATATGTGTCAAACCTTCTCGTAAATCGTCTTCGGTGCGTCCGTATTTTAAAGCAAATTCACTTTCTGCTTTAATAACCGCAATCGGTGTCCGCAACTCGTGCGAAACGTCAGAACTAAACTGTCTTTCACGGTTTGAAGAATCTTCAAGACCTGAAATCATGCGATTGAATGTGGTAGTTAGTTCATAGATTTCATCCTTCGCAGTGCGATCAGGAATGTCGATACGGCGGCTCAAGTCGTTGTTCTTACCGATAACTTTAGCTGTTTTGGTCAAGGTTCGAACTGGTTTAAGTCCTTTCTTGATAAAGAGATAACCACCTAGTGAGGAGATTAGTAAGAATATGACATCTCCTAATAGTAAGCTGTATAAAAGGTTTTCAGTCTTTTTAGACGCTGTTTTTACCTTTGTAACGGCACGCAAAATACCACGATAATTCGGTTCGTTAACCGGTGTATCGTAGTAGTAGAAGGTGTCATCACCAACAGCGATTTCTCCAACCTGTCCTAAGGAAAGGACTGTTTGATTAGGGAAACCATCCGGTAAGGCGCCTTTAATAATATAACCGTCTTGGGTGGATACGAAGAAGAATGTATTATCTTGATACGGTTTAAACTTGCGAATATCCGTAGCCATAATCATCGCTTGCTGCTGCAAACGTTCTCGTACTTCCTTGTTATCGGACTCATGTGTATATGCATAAATCCATGCGGAAGCAACCATCAAAATGATGAGCAAAAAGATGGTATACCAAGACATAATTTTAAAGGTTAGGGGCAGCCGATTGAATAAATCGGTGGCTGCCCCGGACATGGTGTCCAAATCCCGGTGGGGATCGTTAGTTTTCAGTTTTGAGGACATACCCTACTCCACGAACCGTTTGAATGAGTTTCACATTCTCATCGGTATCGATTTTTTTGCGCAAATCTTTAATGTATACGTCGATGAGGTTAGAGTAGCTTTCATAATCGTATTCCCAAACGTGGTCAAGAATTTGTTGACGAGACAATACGATATTTTCGTTACTTGCTAAATAGAATAAGAGGTCGAATTCTTTTGCTGTCAATGTAATCGTTTCGCCATCGCGTTTAACTGTACGTTGTGGAACATTAATAGTAAGAGGACCAACATGGATGTCGTTTTGTGCATGACGCGCATTACGGCGAGCCAATGCATAAATACGAGCTGTCAATTCTTCAAGATCAAAAGGTTTTACAAGATAGTCGTCAGCGCCAGTATTAAGGCCGGTTACTTTATCTTGCAAAGAATCTTTTGCTGTTAAAAGCAACACAGGTGTTGTATTGCCATCGTTACGCATTTGTGCAAGAGCACTAATGCCGTCGAGGATCGGCATCATAATATCCATTACGATAACATCATAGCTGGATGTGTTAACATAATCAATCGCTTGTTGACCGTTGAAGCATGTATCAACAGTCATATTCTCAGCACGCAAATATTTAGCTGTAATGCCATTCAGCATTTCTTCGTCTTCTACAAGTAAAATTTTCATTCTCTGTTCTCCTTATGTATGAGTTAAATATATAGCTCTCCAACTACTATAATATAGTCATTATATATATAAGCTTTCTTTTATTGTGAAAGCCACAACACCATATAAGGTGACTATATATATAATATTATATAACTTATTTATCTATTATCATACCTTATACAATGGGAATGAGCAAAAGATGAATGTCTATGCGAGTTTATAAGCCTCTTCTTCATGTTTTGAAACCCTAAAAATGGAGAAATACTGAAAGTTAATGAATTCTACTAATGAATGAAGATGAACTATATCGAAGATTGCCGTATGCGCATAGATGACTAAGATTTTTATTGATTTTTGGATGATGTAAAAGAAATCACAAGAAAAACTTGTGATAATTATTATCACAGAGATAAATACTTGTTATGGGTGAAAAAAAACGATGACTTTCGATGGTTAAATTCGAGGTAGTTTTAGTAGGAATTTAACGGATATTAATTATTATGAACAGTTGAGATAAAGTAAAAAGCTAGTATTTATGGGAATCGCATATGTGTTAGGAGAAATAAAAAAATATACAAAAAAATTTCGGAACCGAACTACTTTCGTAATATCCTTAAGTTCTTGTGAAAATTATTCATATTACAATTTTTTTCTCATAATTTTACCTAAAAAAACATTAAGTGAAATAAATTATCAATTAGATTAATCAAAAATTAATTATGCATAATAGGGTTTAGACATGACTAAAAAAATGCTCTCTATAATTATAGGTAAGAAATAAGAAAAATCGCATAAGTATGAGGTTTTTCTTGAAAGAAAAATGATTAGGTTATCAAAAATTTTTATAAGTTTTTGAAATGAGATAGTCTAACAAGTTTTCTTATTAATAGGTAGTTATGAGGAGGTCATTATGGAACAGTTTGATGTTCTAGTAGTAGGTAGCGGTGGCGCTGGTCAACGCGCGGCTCTTGAAGTTGGTCGTCGCAAAGGCTTAAAAGTAGCTCTTATTACTAAAATTTTCCCAACCCGTTCAGCAACAGCAATGGCACAAGGCGGTGTCAATGCATGTTTGAACAACGTAGCAGCTGAAGATACTATTGAAACGCATACTTTCGATACAGTAAAAGGTTCTGACTATCTTGGTGACCAAGATGCGATCGAATTCTTCTGCTCTCGTTGTCCAGAAGGCGTACTTGAAATGGACCACATGGGTGCTCCATTCTCTCGTACAGAGCAAAACAAAATTGCTCAACGTAACTTCGGTGGTCAATCTTATCCACGTACTTGCTACTCTGCGGATAAAACTGGTCACATAATTTTGCACACTACTTATGAACAATGCTTGAAAGAAGGCGTACACTTCTTACAAGAATGGTACCTTTTAGATCTTGTTAAAGACGCAAACGGTCACGTTGGTGGCGCAGTTGTGTGGAACATGAAAGAAGGTAAGTAGAGCAAATTAAAGCAAAAGCAATTATCTTGTCTACTGGTGGTGCAGGTCGTATTTTCTGGACTCGTACTACAAACCCATTCCTTTCTACAGGCGATGGTATGGCAGCAGCATTCCGCGCTGGTAATGCATTGAAAGATATGGAAATGATTCAATTCCATCCAACTGGTCTTGGTCGTACTGGTATCTTGATGTCTGAAGCGGTTCGTGGTGAAGGTGGTTACCTTCTTAATGCTGAAGGCGAACGTTTCATGAAAAAATATGCGCCTAACAAAATGGAATTGGCATCCCGTGACGTTGTAGCGAAAGCAATCGAAGATGAAATCGCTGCAGGTCGTGGTTTCGGTTCTGGTCTTAACGCATACGTAGTAGCTGACCTTCGTCACTTAGGTCCTGAAGTTATCATCGAAAAACTTCATGGTATCCGTGACTTGGCTATGACTTTCGAACATTGCGATCCATTAGTACAACCAGTACCTATTCGTCCAACATGTCACTATACAATGGGCGGTATCGACGTAGTTGACTACAAAACTTGTGCATGTGAAGTGCCTGGTTTGTTCTCCTCCGGCGAAGCTTCTTGTATCTCCATCCACGGTGCTAACCGCTTAGGTGGTAACTCCTTGGCTGACGGCGTAGTATTCGGCAAAGTATCCGGTGCTGGCGCAGCAGACTATGCTGAAACACATGAACAACCTAACGTAGATGCAGAATTGGCTGCAGCTGCTAAAGCTTGGGAAGCTAAATTCACTGAAGTAACTACTCGTGAAGGCGGCCGTCCTGTAGTTGAAATCCGCGATGCATTGGCTGATGCAATGTGGAATAAAGTAGGTATCTTCCGTAACGAGCAAGGTATCACTGAAGCATTAAAAGAAATCGACCAATTGATGGAAGATTACAAAACTTGTTATGTAGGTGACCCTGAACGTACTTACAACATGGCATTCGTAAACTATTGTGAAATCGGTTCCATGTTAACAGTAGCGAAAGCTATTGCTATGGGCGCTTTACACCGTCGTGAATCTCGTGGTGCTCATATCCGTGAAGACCATCCAAAACGTAATGATGAAAGATACTTAAAACACTCTTTGATCAAATTGGGTGCAAATGGCGAGTACGAATTAACAGAACGCGACGTAGTGTTCACTAAATACGAACCACAAGAAAGGAAGTACTAAGATGAGACAAATCACCTATCATATCCACCGTTACCAACAAGGTCGCGCGTTTGTACAGACTTTCAAATTCGACTATGAAGCTGACCGTACAATTCTTTGGGGCCTTCAAAAAATTAAAGACACTCAAGATCCAACATTAACATTCTTGGCAGCTTGTCGTTCCGCAGTTTGCGGCGCTTGCTCCGTTCGCGTAAATGGCGAAGCAATGCTTGGTTGCGAAGCTAAAATCGACGAATTGACAGAACGTTATGGTACTGATGAATTAACAATTGCACCTATCGGCAACTTCCGCGTTATCCGTGACTTAGTTGTTGACTGGGAAGCAAAAGTTGATCGTTTGAAATTGGTTGCTCCTTGGATCTTCCTTAAAGCTGAATTCAACGAAGGTGACAAAATTGTTCGCCAAACTCCAGCTGATTTCAAAAAATTCGTTGCTGGTACAGAATGTATCCTTTGCGGTTGCTGTGCATCTGAATGTAACAAATTGACTGCACGTCAAGACGACTTCTTAGAACCATATGTATTCACAAAAGCTAACCGTTTCGTATTGGATAGCCGTGATGATGCACCTATGGCTCACATTCAACCTGCATTTGACAACGGTCTTTGGAAATGCGTTCACTGCATGAACTGTATCTCCCGTTGTCCTAAACACTTAAAACCTGCTGTGGATATTTCTAACTTGCGTAAAGAAGCTACTAAAGCTGGTCTTACTAACAGCAAAGGCGTTCGCCATGCGGTTGCTTTCAAAGACGACCTTTACAAAACTGGTCGCTTGAAAGAAGTATCTATGAGCTTGAAATCTGATGGCGTTGTTGATTCCGCTAAACAAGCATTCTATGCTTTACGTTTGTGGAAACACAGCAAATCAATCCATTTGAACTTGTAGTACCTCAAAAACCTGTAAACGGTATTGATGGTGTTCGCAGACTTATGAAAGCAGCTGAGGAGGTAAGCAAATAATGAAATACGCATTTTTCCCAGGTTGCGTTCTTGAAAGCGCTGCCAAAGAAGATTACTTAGCAACAGTTGCTGTAGCTAAAAAATTAGGCATCGAGTTGGAAGAGCTTGACGGCTGGACTTGCTGCGGCGCGTCCCACGTTCAAGATATCGCTCCAGAAATTACACTTGCTACAAACGCACGTAACATTGCATTAGCAGAAGAAAAAGGTTTGAACCTTTTAACTGTATGTAACACTTGTACTTTGATGCTTCGTGAAGCTAAAAACGAGCTTGATAAAAACGAAAAAGAAAAGAACGAAGTTAACAAAAAATTAGCTCAAATTGGTAAACAATACCGCGGTACAACTGATATTACTCATTTCTTATGGGTATTGATCCGCGATTACGGTTTGGACAAATTGAAAGCTAAAGTTGTTAAACCTTTAACTGGTTTACGTGTAGCTGAATACTATGGTTGCCATATTCTTCGTCCTCAAACTGAATTGGGCTTCGAAGATTATCAAATGCCTACATCCTTAGCAGATTTGATTTCTGCTATCGGTGCTACACCAATCGACTTCTCCCGTAAGCTCGATTGCTGCGGTTTCCATGCTGTATACCCTGCGCATGATTCCGTAATGCAAATGACTGGCTCCATCAACAAAGATGCAGCTACAGAAGGCGCAGATTGCGTAGTAACTCCTTGCCCACTTTGCCAAATGCAACTTGATATGTTCCAAAAAGAAGCTAAAGAAGTTGTTGGCGGTGGCAAAGATATGCCAATCTTGCACATGTCCCAATTAGTGGGTCTTGCTCTTGGCATCTCCCCTGATGAAATGGGTATGCCTAAACGTCACTTAACTGACACTGCAGCAGTGACTAAATTCGTAGGTTAATTCGTTTGATTTAGGACGTGACCTCAGTTGGTCCTAGCATTGTCCTATATCTAAACCTATTATCATAATTACCAGAAGAACCCCCTAGCTTAGGCTAGGGGTTCTTCTATTAAATACTAGTTTTATAAATAAATTTGGTTTTTGATATCAATTGAGAATTATAGTATAATGAGCATATTGATTGCATACACTTATATGAGCGACGACTTATATAACAGCGTCAGTTCATAAATCATAATAATGTTGGGCTTGTAATGTAGAACTTATACGATTGGGAGATTCGTTGTATATAGAACGTCTACTTTAAGTGAACGATTATGTAAAAGGGATTTTTAACATTATTAAGTGCTATATACAGGGAGGATATAATGAATGATATGCTATTAGAATATATCGATCGGATGATCGATCAAGAGAAAGACCATCGCGTTTTTCCTGTAGAATTTAATAACCAAAAATATTATGTAAAACAAGATATTAGTAATCATCGCTCTAGTTGGATTAAGCCAGCCCCAAGAGCTTCTTTTGATTATGAGTTCTATAAAATTTCCTTTGTGAATACTCAGTTGCCTGTAGCGCCTACGATTGCAGGCTTAGAGAACATTACTTTGTTACTGAAGCGTGTGGTAATACTTTAACTTATTATAGTCAATTGCCTGCGCAACATCCTGATGACGATAGTTTGGATGATATGGTAACACATATCTTTTATATATTTGGGAAGACCTTAGGTCAGTTACATGACTATGGTTTATCTCATGGGCGTCCTGCCATGCGTGATATTACCTATGATCCAGAAACAGATAAGATTACCTTACTAGATTGGGAAAATGGCCGTCGTTGGCCTGAATTAACACCGCAAGGTTGGGATTTACTTATCTTTGTTCACAGTTACTTGCGTGAGGACAACCTACCGATTTCTTATCTATACGCCATGATGAATGGTTATAGTTCAGCCCGTACAGCACGTGATACGGTATTGCATGTAAAAGAAATCTTACGCAAACACGAATGTCTTTTTAAGTTCTGTCGTATGCTAAATCCGTTCCATTTTGTAGATACAGAAGCAGCTGTTAAAGCTTATGACTTCATGTTGGCCTTGAAAACCGAATAGTGTCGAATTTAAGCGTTTTAACATACCGGTACTATTGCTAATGGTACTCTATAGTGGTTATAGACCTTTACGGTTCCTATTTATATATTTGTATAACTAGGAATTGGTAAAGGTCTTTTTGTATTTATAAAAGTCGTATTGTTTTAATACTGCAATAAGTACAGAGTTGAAGCTGTAATTCCCAAACTTTCACAATGATTACCTTAATTACTATAGCGGGGGTTGTCGAGAGGGACCCTCAGGAATATAAGAGGGTGAAAGGAGGTGATACGATGGCTAACATTAAACGCACTAAATTGGTGTTGCGTTTTAACATCGGTACTGAAGATGCGCCGAAGTACAAAGACGTAACCTATACACGTGTTGCAGAAGAAGCGTCCGACGATAATGTGAAAACCGTTGGTAATGCGCTGGCAGCCTTGTATGACCACAGCTTGTCCGACGTGGTCCGCGTCAATGAAGTATCTTTAGGACATTAATTGTAGATTATCTACATATTCTTGTTTTAGGTGCTCCAAACACATCCTAAATTGCTGATTTCATACATCCTTACATAGTCGTAAAAGGGTGTAGCAATCGCAAGTCCACACATTCCCATCCTTATTGATATGAATCGTAGATAGATATATTTAATCTGAGTGTAATTTGTGTAATTACAGAATTGCAGAGTTACAGAGCTATAGAGCTACAAAGATCATCCTATTCTATCTAAATTCGAGAACTTGTTTATGAAACGTGAAAGGAGGCGCCCACATGGCGGAAAAACGCGTTGTATATCTTACATTTTCTACGGTCGGTGGTAAAAGCACATCAGTCACAATTAGTGCTCCTCGTGCTGGAATTACTTTACAAGATGCTAAAACAGCGGCTAATGCGATAGTAGCTAACAAAGTAATCCTTGGTTCTGGTGATGCAGAACTTGCTGCATTTACTACGGCTCGTGAAGTAACAACTCAAACTACTGAATTGCAATAATCGTATACAGTTAAATGGTAAAAAGGCTTTCACCTTGTGTAGTGACCCCAAAAAGTTAGACTTTTATTTCCGAGTAACCTAAACTGGTTGCTCGGAATTTTTTATGCTGCAGTAGTAGCTAAACGATAGTCAACTGGACTTAGCCAGTTCAATTTTTCCTTAATTCGTTTAGTATTGTAATACATAATATAGTTTTCAATCGCCATTTTTAACTCATCATAACTATGAAAGGTATTGTCATAATACATCTCTTGTTTTAAGATAGCAAAAAAGTTTTCCATTGGTGAATTGTCGAGACAATTACCTCTTCTAGACATACTTTGAAATATGTTATGCACTTTTAAATTATGTTGATACGCTTTCATTTGGTAACCCCAACCACGGTCAGAATGAAATGTCCGTCGATACTTAGCATCAGCAGTCTTTTCAATCGCCTGTTGTTGTGCTGAAAGTATAGACTCAGCCGATGGTGTAGGACTTATACTAAAAACTAATAATTTCAAGATTATATAAATCCATAAATGGATCTAAGTATAGTTTTTCCAACTTTCAAAGCACCGTTTGCATCTAGTTCATAATACTTAAATTCAGTTGTATCTGTAGTAATTTTTTTGATGTGGTTGACTGCAATAGAATCTACGCTTAATGCGATTAGGTGCAATCCGTCCTTTAACGCCTTTATATGAGTTATATTTTTCGGCTCTTACGGGAGAATGCTATTACTTGCAGATTGAACTTTTGCATAATTCGTTGCAATCGTTTCTTATTAATAACAATACCTCGTGATCGCAACAAAGGTAACAATCTTCTATATCCATAGTTGGGATGGTCCTTACGAATATCTTCAATAGCTATTCGTATTTGTAGATCTGGATCTACTCGGTCAAAGCGCTGTTGCCAGTACATATATGTTGCTTTTTGGAAAACGTAAGGCAGCAAGAATCTCAGTTAGTTTGAATTCTCTTCGGAGACTGCTAATGATTCTTGCTGTTCTTTCATTTTTTTCGAGCGTCCTCGAGGCGCAATCTCCTCAATTCTTTTTAAATAGGCATTCTCTATTTGAGCGTAGCGTAATTGTTTTTTTCCAATTCTAAAATACGAGCTTGCTCTGGTGTTAATTCTTTTTTCTTCTTTTGGTTACGTGATTTAGTATGTGTGGTAATCTTTGCTTTTTCATCTGTTCGACTCATGGTAGGTATTCGTCCTTTCGGTCGCTCGACAAAAGCATTGGTCCCATATTTCATAAAATCCGATTTCCAGCGAGCTATTAATGAAGGATTATTCAGCCCATATTGTAATGCAATTTGCCGATACGATAATTCACTAGTTAAGTATGACTCTACCACAGCTAGCTTAAATTCTGAAGTATATCTTGTATTATTTCGCTTTCGACACAAACCATCTTTACCAAATTCTTTAAATGCACTAATCCAACGACGAACTTGCGATGTAGTCTTTACACCATATTTCTTAGTTAAATACTCATATCCACCTTCGCCGTTTAGATATGCGGTAACGACTTTTAATTTAAATATAAGGCTATATTTTGCCATAGAAAAACCGACCTCCTTAACGTTAAGATTTTTGGTCTAACATTAAGGGGTCGGTTCACTTGTGGTGAGGGCCTTTTTATTATGGTAAAATATAAGGTATACCGAACAGGTATGGTAATGATGAAAATACTATGCCCAAAAATTTGTGCATAATGGACCCATATGGGGATTAAAAAGGGGTAAAACAGTGGAATATATTATTTCATTTATGGAAACTTATGGCTATGCAGCCATGTTCATTGCAATGGTTTTGGAAAATGCTAACATTCCTATTCCGAGTGAAATCGTCCTTGGTTTTGCAGGATATCTGATCGCTCAAGGTGTATTTGATATGCATACGACGATGGTCGTAGGTACTTTGGCGGGGATTGTTGGCTCTGTATTATCCTACTGGATGGGTGAATATGGTGGTCGTCCTCTATTATTAAAATACGGTAAATATGTATTCTTTAATGAACATAAATTTGAATTAGCAGAAAAGATGTTCAATAAATACGGCGGTGCGGCCGTATTCTTTGGTCGCCTTTTACCTGGTGTTCGTACCTTCATTTCTTTCCCAGCAGGTATGGCGTGCTATCCAATGTGGCACTTCATTATTTGGACAGTTCTTGGTACGATTCCTTGGACGATTTTGCTCGTTTACCTTGGCAAGATACTTGGTGAAAATTGGCAAGATCTTATCGAATACAATCATGAATTCTTGATTGTTATGGTTGTTGTGTTTGTTATTATAGCTGCAGTACTGGGCTTTAAATACTATCGCAATCGTCGATAAGGAGGGGCCTTATGAAACTCTCTCGCTTAACACCAGTCATGTTTATTGTGTGGCTCGTGTTCTACATGTTCGGCAATAATATGTTGCCTATTACCGATCCTGTTGAATCTAATTACGCGTTAACCGCGAAGGAAATGGTTCTTTCTGGTGATTGGCTTTCTCCTCAAATTTATGGTACCTATTGGTACGACAAACCGATTATGATTTATTGGCTTATCGCCCTTAGTTTTAAACTTTTTGGTATCGCCGATTGGGTGGTTCGTCTACCAAGTGCTATCTTTGGCGCTTTGTCAGTAGCGACTATGTATCAATCGATGCGCACTATAAGCGGTAAATGGGCGCTTGGGCTCATTGGAGGTTCTGTGCTAGGTACATCTCTGATGTTCTGGACCGTGGCTCATGGCATTATTACGGATATGGTGTTGCTTTACACGACGTTGATGGTCATGATTTACTCCTATAAGGGGATGGTGGAACAGAAACCATATGCCATGATTGTAGCCTATGTATTTGCCGGGTTAGGTGTACTCACTAAAGGTCCTGTAGCACTTGTCTTGCCAGGGATGATATTACTTGTCTTTGCAGGCATCAATCGCTCTTGGTCCATGGTGAAAGCCATCTTTGATTGGCGTGGTATTTTAGCATTTTGTGCAGTCTGCTTCCCATGGTATGCGTACATGTACAGCGTTCACGGCCAAGATTTCATCGATGGTTTCTTAGGTCTTCACAATGTAACACGTGCCACACAATCCGAGCATCCAGAAGATAATGTTTGGTGGTATTATCTGGCTATTTTCCTCGGCGCTTCTATGCCGTGGACGGGGGCCGTTATTTACGGTATTATCGATGGTTTAAAACAACGTCATACAGGTTTTATCTATAATATGACTTGGGGTGTAGGTATTGTTTTATTCTACACCTTGATGGCTACTAAATATCCTTTATATACCTTTGTTAGCCTCGTTCCATTTAGTGCTATTGGTGCCATGGGCGTTATGAAGCTTATTCGTAAAGGCAAGTCTAGAGCTTTAAAATGGATTATTGTGGGGCCGACGTTGCTGTTGTGGCTTGCCTATGTAGCGGGAACGTTCTTCGCTCCGTGGGGCTTCTATTTCTTGCTCTACGTAGTGGTGGCTATAGCGGTACTACTTATGCTTCATGCATGGTTTACAAGAAGAGGCTATCGTTTAGTCACTATTATCGTCCTTGGTACGATGGTGATATCCTCTATCGTTGTTGTAGAAGGCTTAGAGCCATTTATTAAACAACGTAGTAATATTGATGTAGTACCAGTAGTAGATTCTTATGATGGCGATGTATATTACTATAATGGCTATAGTACAGCGACTGTATACTATACAGGGCATAAGATTATCAAAATTAATGGTGATGAAAGTCGCTGGGATGATCGCGATAAATTAAGAAAACGCAGTGCTGAATGGTCAAAAAAATATCTTATGGAACAAGTCAATGAAGAAGAGTTTAACAAGATTATCACATCTGGTAAACCTGTGATGTTAATCGTTCCAAAGGCGAAATTAAGCACTTCCGTCAATCCTCTATTTACCCGAATGTATCAGAATTTAGCGAAGCTGGTACATCAGAGGTATATGTATTGAATAAAAAGACTATATTCAAGTAAGTCTAACAAGTAAATCTAACAAGTAAATAACAACTGCAAATAGGTAGCATCCTTTGGGTGCTACCTATTTTTAGTATATAGATGTTTCTCGCACCCAAATAATAATACCTACAAAATTACTGTGTTTTATTGACAGAATTAATACATATTGATATAGTAGGGTATAAATAAGTTTAGAAGACAAGGTGTTCTAGAACCAGACTTCATCTAGGTTTTAGAAAAGTGCGAAAAAAGACATGTGTCAAAAACGCCCCTTGTTATGAGGTAGAAAGAGGGGAAGTTATGAAGAAAACTTGGTATCTAATCATCGGAGTGGTTCTCTTGGTTATTGGCTGCATAGCCTATGGTTATCATGAACACCATAAACCAAGACGGCTCAAGAATTAAAGACTGTACGCGTAGCATATTTACCAATTACCCATGCATTGCCGGTATTTGCCACAAAAGAACTAGAAACAGCAGATGGTCCTGTACATGTAGAGCTTGTTAAGTATGGATCTTGGCCAGAGTTGATGGATGCATTAAATACAGGCAAGGTTGATGCTGCATCGGTACTCGTTGAGCTAGGTGTAAAGGCTCGTGAACAAGGCATTGATGTCCGTGCTGCTGCACTTGGTCATACAGAGGGTAATATTATTATCGTCAATAAGGATATTAACTCCGTTCAAGACTTAAAAGGCAAATCCTTTGCGATCCCTCATAAACAATCAACTCAAAAAATTCTCGTGGATTGCATGCTTGAAGAAGCGGGTCTTTCTGAAAAAGATGTGCAAATCGTAGAAATGAGTCCTCCTGAAATGCCATCTGCACTGGCTGTAGGCCAAATTGCAGGCTATAGTGTAGCTGAACCATTTGGATCCATTGCCTTAGAAATGGGTTATGGTAAAGTCTTTGAAGATCCTGACCACCTATGGCATGACAATATTTGCTGTGCTCTTGTATTTAATGGTCAATTCGTCGATGAACATCATGACTTGGCAAAAGCTTTCACAAAAGCCTATCTCGATGCAGGTACATATTTAGACGAACATCCTAAGGCACAAGAGGAGATTTCCTCAAAGTACATGAAGTTTAATGACCAAGTTATTGAACGTTCCCTCAAAGTGATTGGATTTAAAGATTTAGCCCTTACAGAGGACCGTTATAATGCGCTCGTACATCATATGACGCATATTGATTTAATCAAAAAAGTGCCGGCCTATTCAGAGTTTGTAGATACATCGTTGTTACCATAGGAGGGGGACCATGAAGAAATATACATATGTGCCGGGTTCATTTATCGCAGCTTGGCTAATTTGGGAGTTAATCGTTCGCCTCGGCGGTTTTAATGAAGCGCTATTGCCAACGCCGTATAAGGTGTTGATCGGCTTTGGGGAACTCATCGGAGATGGCGTTCTATTTAAGGATATTGCAGATAGTTTAGTACGCTTCTTTATCGGCTATCTTATTTCCGTTATAGCCGGCGTATTCTTCGGTCTTATCTTGGGTTGGTACAAGGGGATTTGGAACTACATCAATCCAATCATTCAAGTCATTCGACCGATTTCTCCTGTGGCGTGGTTGCCATTTATCGTTCTCTTTTTCGGTATCGGTCAAGCGCCGGCTATCGTTATCATCTTTATCGCAGCGTTCTTCCCAGTGCTGTTATCCACAGTGTCTGCCATCCAAAATATCGATCCTGTATATATCAAGGTGGCGCGCAACTTTGGTATTAAACAGCCAGAGTTGTTATTTAAAATCGTGTTGCCCGCTGTATTTCCTGGTATTGCATCCGGTCTTCACATTGCTCTCGGTACGGCGTGGATCTTCCTTGTAACAGGGGAAATGGTAGGCTCCCAAACAGGCCTTGGTTTCCTCATTATCGATATGAGAAACAACTTGCGTAACGATCTTTTGATGGTAGCCATTTTAACCATCGGTTTCGTTGGGCTTTACTCGATTGGGGCGTATCCCTCATCGAAAAATGGATTTACAAACGTTGGGGTATTGAGAAATAGGAGGTGGCCTCATGGGTTATATTTCGGTGCGCAATGCACACAAGGAATTTATGAAAGATGGGGAACCACTCACCATTCTTGAAGATATCAACTTAGACATTGAAAAGGGCGAGTTTATTTGCCTTTTAGGGCCTTCTGGTTCTGGTAAAAGTACGCTATTAAATGCTATGGCGGGCTTTGAACTCGTTACATCTGGTTCCATTACTATCGATGGTGAAGAGGTGAAAGCGCCTCAACTCAGATATGTAACGGTATTCCAAAATTATGGCTTGTTGCCATGGCGTACGGTGGAAAGCAATATTGAGCTAGGTCTTGAAAGTAAAAAGGTGCCTAAAGAAGAGCGTCCTGTTATCATCGATAAATACGTTAAAATGGTAGGCCTCGATCATGCTCGCAATCGCTATCCTGCAGAACTATCTGGGGGTATGCAACAACGTGTATCCATTGCCCGTGCACTAGCGGTGGATCCAGATATCATCTTTATGGACGAACCACTGGGCGCCCTTGATGCGTTGACACGCATCAACTTGCAAGACGAAATCTCTCGCATCTGTCGCGAAGAAGGCAAGACGGTTGTATTTGTTACCCACGATATTGAAGAAGCCGTAGTCCTTGCGGACCGCGTTGTAGTACTAGCGGCAAATCCAGGTCGAGTACAAACTATCATCCCTGTAAACATCATCGACAGAACAGACCGTACATCGGCTAACTTTGTTAATATTCGTAACCACATCTTCGAACAATTCCAACTAGCAAAAGAAGACAAAATCGAGTTCTATATTTAGTTGTTTTACGGTATACTATAATAAGCTAAAGATTGTAAGTGCTCCACTGAGTGCACAAAAGAAACCACCTAGGGACTGCGACATACCTAGGTGGTTTCTTTAATTATAATGGACAAAATTCTAAAATAATGTATACTATAAGTAGCTGAAGGATTATAAGAATTCACTGTTAGCACAAAAAAACTCCCTCAAGAACGGCGAAATACTTGAGGGAGTTTTTTATTGCTTATGATCGTCTAAGCTAACGGGGTTAATCACCATGAAATTTCCTATCTAACCACTTGCAAATGAGATAGCTGGTCACATTTACCACGATAGGAATTAGAAGGATTATAAGAATATCTTTCACTGGTGCACCTCCTTTCTGTACCTGTTTCCCCAGAATGGAGTGGTGACATCTTGATTGTAGTACATATAACTATATATTTCTTATGCAATTCGTGTAATTATCATGTATAGTAGATATATATCGGTAATAACGTATGAAATTTAAATTGGAGGCTGTATGTCTTTATTTGAGTTAGAGAAGATCTTGTCTTTTGATGAATATATAGGGTCCTTTGATACAGAGCGTGTAGAGAAGGTGCGCGGTTTTGTAGATTGGCTCTCCCAGTATTCTGGTAGTCTTGTTCATAATCCTTGGGGTGAGGTAAACCCCGATTTAGAAATCGTTACAGATGGTTTTGATGCGGCTCAAGTGCGCCGAGATAATTTAGTCGCTTATCTATTGCCGCGCGTAGGTCGAGCTAAGGTTTTTGTGGTGGCTGAGGCTGTAGGCTATCAAGGAGGACGCTTTACAGGTATTGCTATTACTTGTGAAAGAATGCTGCTAGATAAGCACAAAACCATTCGTCCGAAGGATGTAACTCCTATTCGCTTAGAACGAACTAGTTCTCCTAGTAGTAATCTGTTAAAAAGAACACAGCAAAAGGACGGCTTTAACGAGCCTACTGATACTGTGGTGTGGAGTGCTATTGTTGAAAAGGGTATCGATCCTTATGACACATTGTTGTGGAATATATTCCCATTTCATCCACATAAGGATGGGAACCCATTGACGAACCGTACACCTACGGATAAAGAGCAACAATTAGGTTGGGAATATACAAAACGCTTATTAGATTTACATCTTGAGCTAGGTGGTGTAGAACCTCTTATGCTCGCCGTAGGACAAAAATCTGCTGATACGATGGGCAAATTTGGCCTGTCTGCCATCGGTTTACGCCATCCTGCAAACGGAGGAGCTAATCTATATCGACAAGGGTTTGCAGAGGCTGTAGATACATACTTAAAATAATAGGTGATTGAGATTATTAAAATAATAAGCAATTGAGATAGTTAAAATAATAAAAGATTGAGAGTTTCGGAGAGAAGTTTATGAAACGTTATTGTGATACTTGCCGTCAGTATTGTGATGAGGAGGCTATGTTTTGCCCTACTTGTGGGCAGTATACAGTGGCAACAGAGGTGGAGCGTATCGCACCGGAAGGCGATGTAATCTATCCTTTCGCCCATTACCAAATGAGTTATAAGGATACGTTCCTTTATGTAATGGGGAAAAAGTTCATGGATACCGATGGACGTGCTTCCCGTAGGGAGTTTTTCCAATTTATATTCTTGTGGAATGTAGTGATAATCTGTATATTAGCAGTGTTCTGCGCGTTGACTGCTATATTTAAAACAGGCCCTTATTTACTTGGTTTAGCATGGATGATTATCTCGATTTTGGGACTTGTTTCTTTTGTACCTATGGTTTCACTCAGTATCCGTCGTCTCCATGACACGGGAAAAGGTAGTGATACATTATTGTTATTCTTTGTTCCTTTTGTAGGCCCATTGATCTTATTAGGTTTATTGAGTAAAAAGGGGCAAGCGCAGGATAATCAATATGGCAGCGCTTTACAACATATCGTAATCGACAAGCGCTTAGCGTCTATTATGAAAGTATCTCCTACTAGTAGCTCTTTAACAACAAAAGTACTTATCGCTGTAATTATAAGTGCTCTTGGTGTTTGTGGCCTTTCTATGCGTTATATGGTGCCTTCTGATAAGACCATATCCATGGGGTGGTTCGCGAATGCCGTCGTAGGTGAAGGTAGTGAAGAAGCAGCGGAAGCATCGGTAAAAGAATATTTTAATGCCGTTAATAACAAAGATTACGACAAGGCTTTCACCTATGTTATCGATCAAGCTAAGGCTAATCCGACAGAGAAACAAAAATGGATTGAGTCTATGAAGCATGGTCCTAAGGTAGACGTTGTCTCTTTAGGTGTTTCTCAAGTGAGCCGCGTAGGCAATTTGAAACGCATTACCTTCGAGGCGAACTTGCAAATGACAAAACCTGGTGAAGGTGCCGTAGAAGCGACACATACGAAACGCTATATCTCCGTCATTGAAGAAAATGGGGCGTGGCATATCGAAGGCTTTTACAAAAATAATCCTAATGATAAATAATTAAATCTATATACAAATAAAATTGTTGAATCGATATAAGAATGAAGTATCTGGATTGAATTAAGGATAAAATATTCAGATTAATATAAGACTAGATTATTTAGCTCGATTGTAAGAATAAAATAGTTAGCTATGCGGATTTAAATCGATAATTTTTAAATCATATAATCTATAGAATTTACTGGATTTGTGCGATTTAAAGTACTTAATAACTGTGTAAAGCTCGTGTAATAGCGTTAACATAAGGGTTCCCTCTTTTGTTAGCGCTATTTTTATGTTACAATAGGACTAACGTATGAAAGCGAGGCTTTCATCAAAATCGATCGGATTATATTGCAAGACCCATTGGATAGGGACGAAGAGAACGTACCCGTCGCGGCTGACATATCTAATGAGGGCAATATACTCATTTGCTATGGCAAATGGTCACAACAACACTAGGAACGGCAAAAATTGATAGCGCATCTTTGCGCCTATTTGACGAGACGCTAGTATTTTAGCGCCTTTTTCTTTGTGTGGCCTCCATAGCATAGATCAATTCAAGTGATAGGTGAGAAAAGAAACTATGTTAAATAAAATAATGAACAAAATTTTAGGAGGAACTGTGAATACAACAGATAATCAGGTTACTGCGCAAGTAAAAGCAGAACCGACAGTAGCAAGACATGCTACTCGTGCAGCTGCGGCTGAAGGCGAACAAAAACAGACTCGTCGCCGCACTAATACACGCCGTCCTGCTGGCGAAGGTCGTACTCGTCAACAAGCAGCTGGCGAAGGCGAAGGCACAACACGTCAACGCCGTACAAATACTCGCACAAGCGGGACTGGTGGTCGTACTAATACGACTCGCCGTACAAATACTCGTCGCAATGCCGAGCAAGGTGAAGAACGTACAGAACGTAAACCACGCCAAACTCGTGCACCACGCGGTGAACGTAGTGAAAATACACGCAACACGCGTACTAATAATACTGGTCGCAATGGCCAAAATGGTCAAAACCGTAACAACAACCGTCCAAATAACCGTTCCACGAATCGCAATCATCAAGAGGAGCAAGTGGAATTAGTAGGTCGCACACCAAATGGCGCTAACAAGGGTAAATTCCAAATTATCCCTCTTGGCGGTCTTGGTGAAATCGGTAAAAACATGACCATCTTCCAATATGAGGACGAAATCATCGTTCTCGACTCTGGTCTTGCGTTCCCTAGCGAAGACATGCTTGGCGTAGATATCGTTATTCCGGATATGAGTTATATTATCGAGAATAAGGATCGCGTGAAAGCCGTCGTAATTACTCATGGTCACGAGGACCATATCGGCTCCTTGGCATACCTTATGAAAGAAATCAACTGCCCAGTATATGCAACAAACCTCGTTTGTGGCTTGATTGAGGCAAGTTCAAAGAGCATAAGGTATCTCCAAAATGTCTCCGCACGATTGCTGCAGGCGATGAAGTTCAAATTGGTTCTGTAACTGTTGGTTTCATCCAAACAAACCACTCCATCCCTGACTCCTGCGCTGTGTACTTCGATACACCAATCGGTACTGTGCTTCATACAGGGGACTTTAAAATCGACCAAACGCCAGTTGATGGCCGTTTGATGGATATGCACAAATTTGCTGAGCTCGGCAACAAAGGCGTATTAGCATTGATGTCCGACTCTACAAACGTTGAAAAACCAGGTACTACAGGTTCTGAAAGCTCCGTAGGTCCTGCTATTAAACAAGCTGTTGGCGAAGCAAAAGGCCGCGTTGTTTTGGCAACATTCGCATCTAACGTATCTCGTATTCAACAAGCTATTGATGCGGCAGTTATGTTCAACCGTAAGGTTGTCGTTATGGGCCGCAGCATGGTAAATGTTACAGAAATCGCACAAGAACGCGGTTACTTGAACATTCCGCCAAATACAATCATCGACGTAGATGTAATGCACAACTACACAGATGACCAAATTATGATCTTAACAACTGGTTCTCAAGGTGAACCGATGGCAGGCTTGTCCCGTATGGCTACAAGCAATCACCGCACTGTAGAATTGGCGCCGAATGATACCGTTATCATCTCTGCTACACCAATTCCAGGCAACGAAGGTGCTGTAGTAGAACGATCGATAACTTGCTTCGTTTAGGTTGTAATGTAGTATACGGTAAAGACCGTGGCATCCACGTATCTGGTCATGCGAGCCAAGAAGAGCTTAAAACTATGCTCAACCTTGTTCGCCCAGAATACTTTATCCCAGTTCATGGTGAGTACCGCATGTTGCGCCGTCATGGTGAACTTGGTGTGGCTATGGGAGTAGATCCTAAGAAAGTCCTTATCGGCGACAATGGTCAAATCTTTGAATTTGATAAAGATGGTGGTCGTAAAGGTGGCCGTGTACAAGCTGGCGCTATCTTCGTTGATGGCCTTGGCGTTGGCGACGTAGGTAACATCGTTATTCGCGACCGTCAACAATTGGCACAAGAAGGTATGGTTATCGTTGTAATGGCGATGGACAAAGCTTCTGGTACAATCGTAGCTGGTCCGGACCTCGTATCTCGTGGCTTCGTATACGTACGCGATGCAGAAGAGCTCATGCTTGCTGCAGAACGCCGTGTAGAACAAGTCCTTGAAGATTGCGAAATGCAACGCATTAAAGACTGGACTACCATTAAGCAAAACGTACGTGACGCGTTGGGTAAATTCTTCTACGATAAAACTCGCCGTCGTCCTATGATCTTGCCGATTATTCAAGACGTATAATCACATATAATACACAAAAGTACCGCATCATATGATGTGGTACTTTTGACATTTAAAAAATGGGCTTTAAAAACTACTATAAATAGCTATCCTATCGCATTTAGCTACTATATGGGGTATTTGAAGTTACCCTTTTAAACTGTTATAATTAAAAGATACCAATTAATCTATCTTCTTAAATATAGAATGGGAGATTTATGAAACAAACAAATACAAGAGCGATGGTAGAAACAGGATTTGTATCAACCATTGTTGCTATGTTGACTATAATTGGGGCAGTCATGCCATTTTCAGCTTTTCTAGCAACTATGGTAGCTCCAGCAGGTATTTCTATCATTGGTATCCGTTGGGGTAGTAGATATAGCTGTACTTCCTCAATAGTAGCCTTCATGTTAGTAGCACTCTTTCTTGGTCCATTAATTGCTATGTCTACAGTTTTAGTATATTCATTGCCGAGTATATTTTTGGGTGAAGCTTTTAGAGCAAACTGGTCTTTTAGAAAGTTAATATTAGTGCCCGCCGCTGTATTGCTTAGTATGGGCCTCTTACAATTAGTGTTTGCTAATAGTTTTGCATCTGTAGATTTTATTACCTTAGGACAAAATGTAAATAATGAGTTAAAAGAAGCTATGATTGAGTCTATACGACAACAATCGATACCGCAAGAACAGATTGATACGATGATTCAGCAACTCAATTATTCATTTGCTCAGGCCGAACGTATGATGTTGTCATTGTGGTTCTGTGCATGCTCTGTCATAACGTATATCATGGCTAAATTAGTATCTTATATTGGTCGTCGGACTAATACAGTTCATAGAGAATTACCTCCAATGGATACATGGCGTATGCCAATTTGGGGTGCTGGTGTTTTAGCTATAGGGATTATTATTATTTATGGATTATCCTATATTGGATATGATAATAGTTTACTTAAAGATATCGGAATGAATATTGCTTTTGCAGGTTCTTTCATTTGCTTAATTAATGGTATTACCTGTTTAATGGCAGTTATGAAAACTTACGGAGTAAATGGATTCTTTCAATTTTTAATTCTTTTCTTCTTATATATAATGAGTCCTTATGGTCTTGTTTTTTATGGTATTTTTGATATGTTTTTAGATATGAGAGCACGTTTCCAAAAACGTAGCTTGTAATAGAAAGGAGGCCGTTATGAAATCCTTTCAACGGAAATGGCAAGGTTTAGAAATTACCATTATCACCGTTATCGTATTATTGTTATTATTGTTGGCCTATTTAAACTGGGCTGTTGCAATTTTAGCACTAATTATCGTGGTAGCGGCGTATTTGATTAATTACAACACCATTCATAACCGCCGTCGCTTGGCAAGGGAGCAGCTTGGTGCGATGATGAAACGTCACACAAGCATCTAACTTTGCTTTACAAAACTTGCCAATGGGCATTGCTCTTGTTAATAAACAAGGCACTTTAGTATGGAATAACAGTGTTTTTTCAGACTGGATTAAGGTAGACTTGAATAAACTTCAAAAAATGTCTGCCCTTTTACCAGGCTTCCGCCTTGATAAAATCTGGGGTAAATCCGGATATATGACGGAACAGTATGAAGACAAATACTTCCAAATTATTTACAAATTTATTGATCCTCGTGATACACGTCCAGAGATTCATAGTGAAGATGAACTAGCTGAACATGCTGTAATGGCGTTATACTTCAAAAACATTACGGAAGTAGAAAAGGCTCGTATCAAGGCTGAAGAGGATCAGCCTGTATGGGGCATGATTCAAATCGATAATTTCGAAGAGTTGACAAAAGGTCTTAGTGACCGCGAGTATACTAGCGTTTGGTCCGATATTAACAATATCATCGTAGATGAAATCGACGGCCACGAAGGCTTCGTTCGTAACTTCCAAGATGATATGTACACCTTTGCCATCTCTCGTGGCGCTCTTCGCGCGATGGAGGAAAAGGGTTTTAAAATCCTTGAGAAAATCCGTAAATTGCCTTCTCCACGTCAGGTGCCAGCTACGATTTCCATTGGTATTAGTGAGAACGTAGGCTCTGTAAAAGATGTATCTAGCCGTGCTCGTGCCGCCTTAGATATCGCATTAGGTCGCGGTGGTGACCAAGTGTGTATTATGGATGGTGAAAGCACCCGCTTCTTCGGTGGTAATACAGCAGGTGTTGAGAAGAATACACGTGTTCGTGCTCGTGTTGTATCTCAAGCTTTACATGAGCTTATGATTGATTCTGATAAGATTCTTGTTATGGGCCATCAACGCGAAGACTATGATGCATTAGGTGGTATTATCGGCGTTACTGCCATTGCTCGAGCACTTGGTAAAGAAGTACGTGTTGTACTTTCAAAAGAATCGAGTGCTATCGATAAAATGGTGGCCGTTCTTAATGAATCTGAGTTCTGGGAAGAGCATTTTATCACTGTAGAAGGTGCAAAGGTATGGGTTGATGCAAATACGCTCACTATCGTGTGTGATACGCATCGTCAAGACATGGTAGCAGCCCCAGAGGCGCTTGAAATTTCTGAACGACGCATCGTTATCGACCATCACCGTCGCGCAGCGGATTTTGTAGAAAACCCATTGCTTACGTATTTGGAACCTACTGCATCGTCCACATCTGAGCTCGTTACAGAGCTCGTACAATATGCAGGTGTTCCTGTAAAGCTTTCCAAAGCAGAAGCTACAGGCATCTATGCAGGTATCGTTCTAGATACGAAGAACTTTTACCAACAAACTGGTGCACGTACCTTTGAAGCGGCTGCATTCTTGCGCCGTGCAGGGGCGGATATTGAAAAGGTGAAACAATTATTTATTGAAACCTTCGATTCTGTTCAATTGCGTGCTAAAATAGTATTTGAAGCCAATCGTACCGAAGGGATTGCTATTTCCGTAGCCCCTGAAGGTTTGAAGAATATGATGGCATTAGCTGCACAAAGTGCGGATATGCTTATCAGTAATGAAGATATTGAAGCAGCCTTTGTACTGTATTCCTTGAATGACGGCGGTATCGGCGTTAGTGCGCGATCCAAAGGCAGGTAAACGTACAAGTTGTAATGGAAGCCTTGGGTGGCGGTGGTCACAGAACTGTGGCTGGCGCCCAATTACAAGGTATGACCGTAGAGGAAGCGAAGCAGGCCATCTTAGAGCGTGCTCTAGAAGCCCTTCATTCCGCTGAACAAGAGGAGGAACAACAATGAAAGTAGTATTGTTAGAAGACGTTAAAAAAGTTGGTAAAAAAGGCGAAATCGTTGAAGTTAGCGACGCATATGGTCGTAATGTATTGATTAAAAAAGGTTTAGGCCTTGAAGGTACAACAACTAACGTAAATAATGCAAAACAAAAACAAGACTCCATTGCTCACCATAAAGTAGTAGCGAACGATGAAGCTAAAATCTTGGCAGCTCAATTGACTAAGGTTGAAGTAACTGTAAAAGTTCGCATGGGCGAAGAAGGTCGCGTATTCGGTTCTGTTACTGCAAAAGACATTTCCGATGCAGCTAAAGCTCAATACAAAGTAGATATCGATAAAAAGAAAATCGAAATCAAAGAACCATTGAAAACATTAGGCGTACATGACGTTTTAGTTCGTGTTCATCCTGAGATTACAAGTACTATCAAGGTTAATGTAGTAGCTGAATAATAGTGTTCACCATGCTCTTTGAGTATGGTGAATTCTTTTATCCATAGTGGTTGTGTGAAGGGGATTATCATGGATGTACGCATTCCACCGCATAATCTAGATGCGGAAAAGGCCGTTTTGGGGGCTTTATTAACCAATGGATCCAACTCGGGTGCTGTTGTCGATACAGTGACGAGCATTCTAACATCTGAAGACTTTTACCGCGATGCGCATCGTATTATTTATGATGCTATTTTAGAAATCGTGCATGCCAATAAGACGGCAGACTTTATCACTGTTGGTGAAGAATTAGACCGTCGTAAGCGACTCGATGCGGTAGGTGGTCTTGCTTATATTACATCTCTTGCTAATGAATCGGTGTCCTACAATGTAGAGGAACACGCGAAGATCATTAGCGAGAAGGCTCAGTTGCGCCGCCTTATCGATGCAGGGAATAAAATCGTAGGCATGACGTACGCTGGTGAAGATGAGCCAACGGCTATCCTCAACAAGGCAGAGCAAATGATACTAGACGTAAGTGGTCAAACTCAATCTGAATCTTCCTTTGCTCCAATTAGTGAGATAGTATTATCTAACTTAGATAAGTTAAACGCCTTGCAACAGCATGATGGTGCCATTACAGGCGTGCCAACAGGCTTCAAAGATGTAGACCATATATTTAATGGTCTGCAAAAATCTGACCTCATCCTCGTAGCCGCTCGTCCTGCGATGGGGAAAACGGCTTTCACCTTGAACATCGCGCAAAACGTAACGATGCTATATGACAAGACGGTAGCTTTCTTCTCCCTAGAAATGGGCAAAGAGCAGCTCGTTGGTCGTATTCTGTCCTCTGTGGCAGGCGTGAGCTCTGAAAAATTGCGCCGTGCGAATATGGATCCAGCAGACTGGGAAAAGGTTATTGCCGCAGCGGACCGCATGAGTAAATCCAAGCTCTTTATCGATGATACGCCGGGTCTTACCGTACAAGATATGCGCTCTAAATTGCGCCGTCTCAAGGTAGAGCATGGTCTCGATCTAGTTATTGTCGATTATATTCAGTTGATGCAAGGCCGCAACTCTGGCAAGGGCAGCGAGAACCGTCAACAAGAGGTTTCTGAAATCTCTCGTAACCTTAAATTGATCGCTCGTGAGTTTAACGTACCGGTTATCGCTTTGTCTCAGTTATCTCGTAGTGTTGAAAGCAGACCAGATAAACGGCCTGTACTTTCCGACCTTCGTGAATCTGGTTCCCTCGAGCAAGATGCGGATATCGTTATCTTCTTGTATCGTGATAAATATTACGATGAAAACTCTGAAAAAGGGGACAATGCAGAAGTCCTCATTCGTAAACACCGTAATGGTTCCGTCGGTACCGTGGAACTTCAATTCGTTGGGGAATTCACACAATTTAGAGACGCGGTATACAAAGACATGGGGCCGGAACAATAATGAAACCTATCGTGGGGTGCCTATATTGATGGGGCCCGACTTTATTTCGACAACTTAATTACAAAAAAGCACCACCTATCTCGTGGCTCCAAACGACGCGTAAGTCGCCCCTCGATAGGTGGTGCTCTTTTTGTATTGCGTTAGCGAAATAAGTCCCATCAATATATAATAGAACTAGATAGTTTTTCATTGTATTATACATAAGCATCTAACATTAGATTATATATCTAGTGTTAGGTGCTTTTTATTTTTCTATAAATTTACCTTTATAATAACAAACATATGTTTGAAAATACTCCATATTTTTGTTATACTAATCATAGAAATTATTCTTCTTGTAATTCTTACAAACTTCAGGTATTTAGCGGTTTGAGGAGGTGTTTGTATGGGTTCAGCTGATACGAATCGAATGTATATGTGCATTGATTTGAAGAGTTTTTACGCGTCTGTGGAGTGTGCCGATTTGGGGCTGGATCCGTTTACGACGCCTTTGGTGGTGGCCGATGGGTCTCGTGGCAAAGGGGCTATTACACTGGCCATTTCACCGGCTTTAAAAAAGTTAGGCGTCAAGAATCGAACGCGTCTCTTTCAGATTCCGCCTCATGTGGAGTATTTGACGGTGAAGCCTCATATGAAGCGGTATATGCAGGTATCTGCTGAGATTTATGGGGTGTTGCTCAAGTATGTGGCGCCTGAGGATGTGCATGTATACTCTATTGATGAGTATTTTATCGATATTACGCCTTACTTGCCGCTCTACAAGAAAACGCCCCGTCAGCTGGCACAGATGTTACTTGATGCGGTATTAGAGGCGACTAAGATTTATGCTACTGTTGGGATTGGCACGAATTTATTCCTCGCTAAATTGCCCTCGATATCCTCGCAAAACATGCGCCTGATTTTATAGGGTATCTTGATGAAAGCCTCTTTAAAGAGAAAATCTGGTATCATCAGCCCTTGACCGACATTTGGCAGATTGGTAAAGGCATAGCTAATCGCTTGCACAAGTATGGCGCGTACGATTTGCATGGTATTACCATGGTTCCAGAAGCTAAGCTATATAAGGAGTTTGGCGTTAACGCCGAGCTCATCATTGATCATGCTTGGGGACGTGAGCCCTGTACGATTGCAGATATCCATGCGTATCGTCCTATTAAGCATTCTATCTCGCACAGTCAGATTTTGTTGCGTAACTATACTTATGAAGAGGCGTATGTGCCTATGCGGGAAATGGTGGAGTCCTTGGTATTAGAGCTTTTACAAATCAAAGGAGTTACGAACCATATTCACGTTCATATCGGCTATGCAGATGAAATGGTGCGCTCCACAGGAGGCTCTAAGAAGCTCAAACAATATACAGATTCTCTACAGACATTGACGGCGGCTATTATTAAATTATATGAGCAGCACTGCCATAAAAACGAGCTTATCCGTCGTATTGGAATCAGCTTTGAGGATTTAGTGAATCGTTCCGCAATCCCACAAGAGGAGGACTTATTTAGCGCTCTTACGACGGATACAGAGGAAAAGGAGCGACAAGTACAAGAGGCAATGCTATCCATCAAGGAACAGTTCGGCAAAAACTCTATTCTGCGCGCCTCTAGCTTGCAAGAGGAAGGGACTATGCGCTTTAGAAATACTTTAGTAGGCGGGCACAATGGGGAATAAATAGTAGAATGGATATATTAGAAATAAGTAGTAGAATAGCTAAATTGGGAATACATTAGTCGCATAAGGGGAGGTATACATTAATGAAACACCGTATGTCTCGTTTACAACGGGCGAAACAATTCATGCCCTTTGCGGCATTGAAGGGATTTGAGACTTTATTAACCGCTGTAGCAAGTCCGAAAGAAGACCGGGCAGAGCTATCAGAGGATCAAATAGATGAGTTAAATACAGTTTTACAATCTGTACGTTGTGGAGAGTGGGTACGAATTGTTTACTATAACAAACGAAAATATACAGAACTTATAGGAGCTGTTGATATGATTAGTGGACAATTACAAATTCTCTCTGTACAAGGGACTGTTATTCCTTTCAGACATATTAAAGAGCTGAACATGTATGATATGTAAATATAAATATAAATATAAATATAACGGCTTTGCTGTGCATGGTAAGCAGACTGGAGTTAAGGGATAATTAGGTATACAATGATATTATGGGTTAATATAGCTTGATAATAAATTTTTGAATTCGGTTAGCCATAGTATACCTATATAGTTTTTTGTTCCTTAATTTAGAAAGGCGGTGTATGTAATGCCTGATGTCATATCATTACTTATTAATCGCTATGATTTTTTCCTCCAGTTGTTATGGGAGCATATAGAAATTTCAGTATTAGCTTCTGTTATTGCTACCATCATCGGTGGATTACTGGGTGTGTTTATATACGAATATAAACGGCTAGCTGCGCCAGTTATGGTAGTAGTTAATTTTCTATATACGATTCCATCTATATCGATGTTAGGCCTTTTGTTGTATGTATCAGGTGTTGGTAATACGACGGCTATTATTGCATTGGTTATATATGCTTTATTACCGATGGTACGAAATACATTTACTGGTCTTAACCAGATTGATAAAGCCATGTGTGAAGCGGGAATTGCGTTAGGGCTTACAAGGATTCAACGTTTGTGGAACATAGAGATTCCCTTGGCCATGCCGACTATTATAGCTGGTATACGGACTATGCTCGTTATGACTATTGCCTTGACGGGGATTGCATCTTTTATTGGTGCCGGTGGTTTAGGCGTAGCGATTTATAGGGGCATTACAACGAATCAAAGTGCTTTGACGATTGCCGGTAGTCTACTGATTGCACTATTAGCCATTACTGTTGATGCGCTCTTTTCTTTAGGTGAAAGAGTAACGCGTATTAGCCCTCATATGAAGCGCTATACGATTATATTTGTTTCAATTATGACGATAATTGCGATGGGGATAGGTGGCTGGGCTATGTATTGCCGTCATGTGAAGACCGATATTATTCATATTGCAACGAAACCTATGACGGAACAGCTTATTTTGGGGAATGTTTTAAAAGAATTAATCGAGAAGAAGACTGATCTAACCGTAGAGGTTACAGAAGGTGTAGGTGGTGGTACATCAAATATTCAACCAGCTATGCTTTCCGGTCAATTTGATATATATCCTGAATATACTGGTACGGCTTGGTCTGCTGTGTTGAAACGTACGGATGCTTATGATGAAAGTCTATTTAATGAGCTTTCACAGGCCTATAAAGAGAAATATAATTTTGAGTGGGTTGGCATGTATGGCTTTAATAATACCTATGGCATAGGGGTGCGCAATGAAATCGTTCAGAGTTATGGAGTAAAAACGTATTCTGATCTTGCTCGTATAGCACCATCCCTAACATTAGGAGGGGAATATGATTTCTTTGGCCGTGAGGATGGCTATGCTGGATTACAACGCGTGTATGGCATGAGGTTTAAATCTACTAAAGATATGGATATAGGTCTAAAATATACGGCTATTAGTCGTGGTGAGGTGGATGCAATGCCAATATTCACGACTGATGGTCAATTAAGTATTGCACCGATTACGGTGTTACAAGATGATAAACATTTATATCCATCTTATATGTCTGGTAATGTGGTGCGTAGCGAAGTGTTGATTGCTCATCCTGAACTGCGGCCTGTATTAGAAAGTTTGAATCATACGATTACAGATCAAGAGATGGCGAAGATGAATTACGCCGTTGAAACGGAACATCAATTGCCAGCTGATGTAGCACATAAATTCCTGGTAGAACGAAATTTGATATAAGTTGAATATAGTTAGAACTAAAGTAAATAAAATTTGATATATAGTGAATATAATTTTGTATTGACATTTAATCTCCTTCAATGTAAAATAAACATATGAACAGATATTCATATAAAAGTATCTGATGAAAAACATTTAAAACATATCTAAAAAGATATGGAATAAGAGATATGTCTAATAAGTATTAGAAATAGATAATGAATTAACTTATAATACAGGATAGGAACTTTCACTATTATCAAAGGAGATATCATGGAAGAAACATTATTGCTGAAGGATTTGAACTGTGCGAACTGCGCAGCAAAAATTGAAGATCGTATCCGTAAAATGGATGTTGTAGAGACTGCCAATTTTACACTTGCTACACATCAATTAAAATTAACCGGCTCTTGGGAAGACCGCGAAGCTCTTAAACGTGACATTCAAGACATTTGTGATGCCATTGAAGAGGGTGTAACAGTAGCCGATTACGAGCGTAAATCTAAAGCGGCTATGGATGACCACGGTCATGATCACGATCACGGCAGTGATGCAGTAACAATTGCAGTTATCGTAGCAGGCTTGTTATTTATGGCCTACGAAGGGTTGACTACAGTTGTGCCGTCCATCGGCTTGCCAGAGTCTATCGAAACTCCAATTTACTATATTGCCTATATTCTTCTTGCGTTCCCTGTATTGCGTATCGCAGGTCGAAATATCTTAAAAGGCCAAGTGTTCGATGAGAACTTCTTGATGTCTATCGCTACATTGGGCGCTATTGCTATCGATGCATTGCCTGAAGCCGTAGGCGTTATCTTGTTCTACCGTATCGGTGAGTTCTTCGAAGAAAAAGCTACAGATCGCAGTCGTACAGAAATCATGAACGCTGTCGATATGCGTCCTCAAGAGGTGCGCGTAGTAGATACATGCTGCGGTGGTGAAATCGTAGTTATGGCTCCTGAAAAGGTTGAGGTAGGCAGTACTATCGAAGTTCGCCCTGGCGATTTAATCCCTCTAGATGGTACAGTGCTTGAAGGTGAAACTCGCGTTAACACAGCTCCTGTAACAGGTGAACCTGTACCGGTTCGCGCTGTACCTGGTACACAACTCATGTCTGGTTGCATCAACGAATCTGGTCGCATTACGATGCGCGTTGATAAGGTTCTTGAAGAATCCATGGTTACAAAAATCCTTGATGCCGTTGAAAATGCAGCATCTTCTAAACCTAAAATCGACCGTTTTATCACGCGTTTCGCTCGCGTATACACACCAATCGTTGTAGCTCTTGCATTGGCTGTTGCTATCATCCCGTCCCTTATTACTGGTGAATGGAATAAATGGATCTACACAGCCTTAACATTCCTCGTTATTTCTTGCCCATGTGCATTGGTGCTTAGCGTGCCACTTGCATTCTTCTCCGGTATCGGCAATGCGTCTAAACACGGTATCTTGCTTAAAGGTGGTCGCGTTATCGAGGCGTTGGCTAATGTGAAAGCAGTAGCTCTTGATAAAACTGGTACTATCACATCTGGTGAATTTAAAGTACAAAACGTAGAAACTGTAGGCTCTCATGTGAGCAATGTTCAATTATTGTCCATGGCGGCAGCTATCGAAGCCGTTTCTACGCATCCAATTGCAACAAGCATCGTGTCTGAAGCAAAAGCACAAGGCATTACTGTAGAGCCTTCCGACTTCGTTCAAGAGTTGGCAGGCGAAGGTATGGTAGGTATGACTGATGGTCAACAAGTTCTTGTTGGTAACCGTCGTCTTATGGAACGCTATGCGGTTCAAGGCTATCCAACAGAACCTGCTGAATACGGTACAGAAGTTCTTGTGGCAGAAGGTAATGTATACCTTGGTCGCATTATCATCGCCGATGAAGCTCGTCCTGATTCCGCAGAGGCTATCGCTGATCTTAATGGTCAAGGTATTAAAACTGTTATGCTTACCGGTGATGCTGAAGCAAGTGCAAATTACATCGCTAAAGAAACTGGTGTAAGTGCTGTTCGCGCTCAATTATTGCCTCAAGATAAATTGTCCGTAGTACAAGATATTCGCTCTGAATATGGTCCAACTATGTTCGTAGGGGACGGTATCAACGATGCTCCAGTACTTGCTGGTGCTGATGTTGGTGGCGCCATGGGTAGCGGTGCTGATGCGGCTATCGAAGCGGCAGACGTTGTATTCATGCGTCCATCCTTGACTGCTATTGCACATATCCTTGACTTGTCCAAAGCGACGTTGCGCGTAGCATGGCAAAACGTAGTATTCGCTATTGCTGTAAATCCTTATCATGGCGCTTGGCCTCATGGGCTATGCATCCATGTGGTGGGCAGTATTTGGTGATACTGGCGTATCCATCCTTTGTATCTTGAACTCTGTTCGTATCTTGCGCCGCAATTAGGTAAAAGCAGAGTTTATAGCTCTGTAGAGGAACGAAATAAATTACATTATCCTGATCTGAATGATTAGGGCCGCTATAAATAACCTCTAGGTTAGTAACTAACTAACTTAGAGGTTATTTTATTGTGTGGATTAAATATTTACGATACTTTTACTATATACATTTGTACATCATAAATAGACATAAAACTGTATATGTATGTTCTAGATACACAAAACTTTCACAATTGAATTGAATAATAGCTATAAAATAGTATATAATTTATTAGATGATTACTATAAGTTCGTTGGAAGGAGGGATAGCATGATTACGGTGTACAAACACATAGAAGAAGAGTTAGTTTCAGACTGCACTGTATCAGATGCCACAAAAGGTTCTTGGGTAAATTTGGTGAACCCAGACCCCGATGAATTATCCCTTATCAATATTTTGACAGAAATTCCAACGGACGTTTTAAAGACCGCCCTCGATATGGAAGAACGTTCTCACGTGGAGTTAGAGGACAATTATATCTTTGTTGTTATCAATATTCCAGTTGTTCGCGGTAACGATATGTACGATACAGTGCCGCTTGGTATCTTCTTGACGCCGGACTTCTTTATTACGGTCTGCCTCGAAGAATCTGAAGTGTTGTATCCGTTTATTTCCCAATCAGATTTCTACGTTCTATACGTTTAAAAAGACCCGTTTCTTGTTCCAAATCTTGTACCGCACAGCGACTATGTTCTTGCGTTACTTGCAACAAATCAATCGTCGTACAGACGACATTGAAGTTCAATTGCGTCATACCACAAAAAATAAAGACTTCTTCCAATTGTTGGAATTACAGAAATCCATGACATACTTTACCTCTGCATTGCGCACGAATGGTACAGTTATGGAGCGTTTATTGCGCTTGCGTGGTCATAGCTCTTATAGACATTTGCTCAAAATGTACGAAGAGGATGAGGATTTACTAGAGGACGTTATCATCGAGAATAAACAGGCCATGGAAATGGTTGAAATGTACTCCAATATCTTGATGAACATGATGAACGCCTTCACGTCTATCATCTCTAACAACCTCAACATGGTTATGAAAATGTTGGCAACCTTAACGATTACTATGGCCGTGCCAACAATCATATTCAGCTTGTGGGGGGACAAACGTACACTTGCCATTTGAAGATGATCCAAATGGGTTTGCCAAGGTAATCGGTATCTCGCTTATTTGCTCTGCTATCGCCATCTTTGGTATGTGGAAAAAAGATTTGTTCTAATCACTAAATACACATGAAAAAAGCTGGCAATGAGCCAGCTTTTTTGCTTGCTTAACTATTACGTTATTGCTTATTATTGGACCAATCTGATATAATAGTACCGTTATGGAGAGGTGTCCGAGTGGTTTAAGGAGCTGGTCTTGAAAACCAGTGACTCCGCAAGGGGCCGTGGGTTCGAATCCCACCCTCTCCGCCATTCAATTTTAGATATTAATATACTTGGTAAGGCAATTGGAGCCCGTGCCTTGTATAAGTACTATAAAGAACCCTTTATCTAATCGGTAGAGGGTTCTTATTATATATTAGAGTATGATAACATATGTCAATATCTGTTTAATAGCTTTGCCTAAAATTATCTATAGGTTCTATTATTGACGATGTTTAATATGTCTTTTATACTTATAGTATCAAAAGCAGTATTACTGGTCATTTGACCGACCGCTTGGCTATTGCCACTCTGAGTCGGGCGACTAGTAGTACTGCTTTTTTGTATGCTTTATTAATAGATGACCTTAACTTTTGTTAATAACTTAATGAGGTATATTTCGGCTTATAGGACAAAAAGTGTGTGTAAAAATCCTTATAACACTAGATATTTACTAGTGTTATAAGGGTTTAATCTTTTTCTGGAGAAGTTTGAGGGTGGACAAAAAGTGTGGGTGAAAACATCAATTAACCCTTGTAATTACTGACTAAAATGAGGTTATATCTTCCTATATATAAACAAATATGGAGGAAGAGTTTATGCGACAAATAAAATGTCCTGATTGTAATGAAAAATGTATTAAACATGGTGTTTTAAAATCTGGTTCTCAGCGTTGGTTTTGCAAACATTGTAAGGTGGCATTTACCGTTAAAATTAATAATTTAAGTAAAGAGTTAAACCTATTCTTGAATTGGTTATTCAGTACCGATATTCAAGCTGATATGACTGGTAAAGGTCGTACATTTAGGCGTAAAACTGCTAAATTTTGGTCCATATGGCCATTGCCACCAAAAGTGGAAGAAGTACATGATGTGGTATATCTTGATGGAATTTACTTATCTAGGAATTTATGTGTGTTGATTTGTTGCAATGATACTTATGTTCTAGGATGGTATGTCTGCCGTTATGAGCATGCTAGAGCTTGGCAGTGCTTAATGGAACGGATTGTTGAACCTAAAGTCGTTGTGTCTGATGGTGCTAATGGTTTACCTAAAGCATTACGAAAAGTTTGGCCTCATAGTAGCCACCAAAGATGCCTATTTCATATTTTTTGTTAGGTTAAACGATATACGACAAGTAGACCTAAAACGTTAGCTGGGAAGGACCTTTATAGTCTTGCCAAAGCTTTATTTAATGTGAAAACAATGGATCAAGCCTTTATATGGATTAATGAGCTTTCAGCGTGGCGCATGACATATTCTGATTTTTTACGAGAAATGACGATTGATGAATTCGGAAACAAACGCTCTACACATGAGCGTTTACTTAAAGCTGAATCATCATTATGGCGCCTGATTAGGCAACAAACTTTATTTACATTTTTGGAATGCATTGATATTACAGTACCTACAACAAATAATCGAATTGAAGGTGGAGTAAATGCTCAACTAAGAAGTATGTTACGGGATCATAGGGGCCTTTCACTTGGAAGAAGACTAAAAGCGGTCTATTGGTGGTGCTATATGCACTCACCAAGACCGCTTTCTATTTCAGATATATTAAATTGTATGCCTACAGATGAATCGATTGCTGCTATCTACAAACGGTTATCTGATTATTGCCAAATAGATCGTTCAATCCCTCAATGGGGTGATGCTCCTGTTTGGAATGAGCTACATATGTCTACAGATTTTCCAACTTATTGGGATTAGTTACACACACTTTTTCTCCTATAACCCTCAAAAGAATGAGGCATCGACTATAATCGGTGTCTCATTTTTATCGTCTAGTTGCCAACCCATTTTCAGATGAGATATTAATAGGTCGAGGTATTACCTCTAGAATTAATATATTCCCTCGTGCTATATTACATATGAGTAGTATTTTTACGTTCATATGTATAAGGAGATACTCTATGTTTAACTTTTATAGTGAGTTATTATTACGTTTACAGAAACAATTTGTATCCGAACATGAATCTGATTTCAAATCTATTGAGGATTTGTTAGAAGCATTTATGACTCAATATAATCGTGGTGATTTTTAATAATACGATAGAAATGAAATTACGTGATTTATATGAGGCTGCAGAAGAGGCTGATACGAATGAGAAATCAAGGAAGTTATACAATGAAATCCTTGCATTATGTCCTGATGAAGTAGATGCTAAACGAGAACTCATAGCCCTTGAGTTACATCCAAGCTTTCAAATTTATCAGTTGAAACAGCTAGTAGAATCGTTGAAAAAACCAAAGAAAATAGATTGGAATATAATAGAGACGCGTCCTTATATGCGTTGCCTCATCGACATGGGGATGATATATTTAGAATATAATATGTATAATGATGCGATTGCCTGCTTTACGCCAGTTTTTCACGGAGACAAGCAAGATCATTCGGGATTTCTTGTGTATATGATGGTTGCTTGTTGTGGCGCTGCCAACTGGGATCGCGGCCGCAAGGTATATCAGCGATATCTTGCATGTTGCGATGATATACAAAATGCATTTAATCAGGCTCCGAATATCATGTTGCCTATGCATATGCTGTATATTCTATTGGCTTTGCAGTGTGGTGAAAGCAAGATAGCCCATGATGTATTAGCAGATCTTGTTGATGAATATGAAGATATTGATTGGTTATTACAAGATGCAACGCGCTGGAACGATTTTGTAGAAGATCATTTAGAGGCTATTATGTATATGGTAGACCAAGTGAGCAACATAGATTCTGACCCACGAGAATTAATAAGCTTATATACTGCTATCTCATTTTTACCAACTCAATTAGTAAATTTTGAAAGTCCACTATGGCAGACTCTATATGATGAGTATGAACGTGTTACCGGTCGAACTGTTATAAATCGGTACTCTGATGATAGTTATATGGGAAAACGCGAGTCCGCTCATATGAGCCCCGTAGAGGTTGCTAAAGGTGGGGCTTTGCGTGGAAATCCGGTATATGACAATATACGGTTCGGTGCACAAATTACACTTTCACAAGCCGGCCTATACACAGTAGATGATTTTAAAACAATTACTAAACAAGAAGTATTGATGCTACCGGGCATTGGTAAAAAAACAGTGGAACAACTAGAGCATAATGGTGTTATATTTAAAGCCTAAGATGTGACTTGAATTTAATAGCGATCCTAGGATAACGAAGGGCTATTTGTCTTTTTCATAATTAATATAATCCCTTTGATGAGTATCTTGGTACTGATCAAGGGGATTTTAAATTACTACAGGGTTGTACTAATTTTTGTCCTATAACCCTAAACTTCCAAACTACTATCGTGTAGACCTTACATATCAATTCTAATTTACAAACTAAAAGGACAGTTGATGAGAATCAACTGTCTTTTTATATGCCCAGATTCTGTTAGTTTGCCTAGATTCTGTTAATATGTCTAGATTCTTTTCGTATACTTATATTCTTTTGGGCATGAATATATATATATATATATGCGTAAATTATATCACAACATTCTCATATATATCTTGTATTTTTATGGGGTATGTATCTGCTATATATTATATTCAGTTCTAATATAGTTATTGAAATTATCATAATTGGAGTTATAGATGAAGATGCATATAACTTCTCTATTATATAGGTATTGGGCTTTATCATCTTGTTATCAGAGTTTGGTAGTATCCAATTTTATAGTTTTGAGAGATATTTGAGGTTTATAGAATGAGAGGTTGAGCACATGAAAGAAAGCAATATTGAGTTATTGCGCATTGTTTCGATGGTGCTGATTATTATGCACCATTTCACTGTGCATGGAACATTTCCCTTTACGCAGGAGTTAACATTTAATAAGGTATTCCTCCAGGTCTTTGGGCTTGGTGGCAAGGCTGGTGTAGTGGCTTTTGTTATGATAACAGGGTATTTCATGATTTCCAGTAGTTTTAAGCTACATAAGTTTGGGAAGCTAGTAGGGCAGATATGGTTTTATAGTATAGCTATGCTCGGTGTGGCTATGGGATTAGGGCTCGATACAGTAGCCTCAAGGAACATGATGTTAGCACTACTACCGATTGGTGCTATGAGCTGGTTCGCCCAGAACTTTTTAGTCCTCTATTTACTAACGCCTCTTATCAATCGGGTGCTACATTGGCTACAGCATACATACTACGTTATACTCTTAGTGCTTTCCACAGTGATATGGTTCTTAATACCAACAGCACTTAACCTTTGGCCAAATTTACTGCACACCACCTTTGGTTTTAAACATATTTTCTCCTTCATTGTATTTTATTCAATGGGGGCGTACATCAAATTATATGGGTCCTCTATTAAATTATTTGGATCTCATATAACACAAAAAACGGGTATTATCCTGAGTGCTGTTGGCATCTTAGGCGCCTTCGGAGGGGATATTCTCGTAGATATACTGGCTACGACCGACCCAGCGTATATGAAACAGATTTTCTATTTTACCCAAAATGACTATGGCTTCTTCCAGCTACTACTTGGCATAGGTTTATTTATTATTTTCTTGAAAGCAAAGATCACCTATCGTCCTTGGATTAATACGGTAGCATCGACTACCTTTGGTATTTACTTACTGTACGATAATAAGCTGTTCCTTCACCATATGTGGGACAATATATTCAGTATTTATCAGTATTACGATTCTGTCTTATTACCATTATATGCAATTCTTGTAGTGGCACTCATTTTCATAGTTGGCATGGTGGTAGACTATATGCGGTTAGCTTTCATAGAAAAACCTATTATGAAACGCATTACGTTGTACATTGAAAGTAGTCAATCGTGGATGGAGAAGAAGGTGCCCTTTTAATGCGAATCTCACCGTTTTTTGGTATAATAAACAAGTATTCCAACGATAAAACGGGGGTAATTTTAATGCGTAAATTCTTATATATGTTAGCGGCTCTACTCGTGTTGATCGGCATTAATACTCGTGATGTAGAAGCTCGTAAAGATGTATATGCTACGACGTACCACGGCAATAGCTGGTATGTAGACCAAGACTCTGTAAAACGAGTGGGGGATATCCTCAACTTTACAGTGTATACAACGGCTGGTTTGAGTTATAAAGTAACATCTGGCAATGATGACTACTACAATGCAGATGTATATTACAATAACGATAAACTCGTAAGCGATAAAGGCCAATCCCTATGGAAATCCCCAGGCATGATGGCGGCTATGCGTGTGGCGCGTAAATAAAGATAAAAAGATAAGAGGCAGTGACTCGGTCACTGCCTCTTGGTTTATAATACAACATATTAGTATCGTTTATCCGTATTTGACGATATATGATATAAACCCTATAATATAAACAGATAGCCAAGCGAGTAGATCCGTCGGGCTCATCTCACAGTTACAAAAAATTGATGAAATGGCCTTTCAGTTATCCAGTTACTGGTAACGAAGGGCTATTTGTCTTTTCCAAGACAAATAAGCGCCACAAGTGCTCCAAAGGCAATGACAACTGTCATTGCTTCTAGAATTATCATGATTAACTCATAATCACTCATAGACACCCCTCCCTTCATTAACGAAGAGAGGCCCAACCTCGCCGGCTATCCTAAGTCCATTATATGGCGAACATATAAGCGAATCAATAAGAATCTATAAATAGAAATATACAAAAATATATATACGTATACGTTAGCAGTAACTATAGTTAGGCTTATAGGACAAAAAGTGTGTGTAAAAACCCTTATGACACTAGATATTTACTAGTGTTATAAGGGTTTAATCTTTTTCTGGAGAAGTTTGAGGGTGGACAAAAAGTGTGGGTGAAAACATCAATTAACCCTTGTAATTACTGACTAAAATGAGGTTATATCTTCCTATATATAAACAAATATGGAGGAAGAGTTTATGCGACAAATAAAATGTCCTGATTGTAATGAAAAATGTATTAAACATGGTGTTTTAAAATCTGGTTCTCAGCGTTGGTTTTGCAAACATTGTAAGGTGGCATTTACCGTTAAAATTAATAATTTAAGTAAAGAGTTAAACCTATTCTTGAATTGGTTATTCAGTACCGATATTCAAGCTGATATGACTGGTAAAGGTCGTACATTTAGGCGTAAAACTGCTAAATTTTGGTCCATATGGCCATTGCCACCAAAAGTGGAAGAAGTACATGATGTGGTATATCTTGATGGAATTTACTTATCTAGGAATTTATGTGTGTTGATTTGTTGCAATGATACTTATGTTCTAGGATGGTATGTCTGCCGTTATGAGCATGCTAGAGCTTGGCAGTGCTTAATGGAACGGATTGTTGAACCTAAAGTCGTTGTGTCTGATGGTGCTAATGGTTTACCTAAAGCATTACGGAAAGTTTGGCCTCATAGTAGCCACCAAAGATGCCTATTTCATATTTTTGTCAGGTTAGACGATATACGACAAGTAGACCTAAAACGTTAGCTGGGAAGGACCTTTATAGTCTTGCCAAAGCTTTATTTAATGTGAAAACAATGGATCAAGTCTTTATATGGATTAATGAACTTTCAGCGTGGCGCATGACATATTCTGATTTTTTACGAGAAATGACGATTGATGAATTTGGAAACAAACGCTCTACACATGAGTGTTTGCTTAAAGCTGAATCATCATTATGGCGCCTGATTAGGCAACAAACTTTATTTACATTTTTGGAATGCATTGATATTACAGTACCTACAACAAATAATCGTATTGAAGGTGGAGTAAATGCTCAACTAAGAAGTATGTTACGGGCTCATAGGGGCCTTTCACTTGAAAGAAGACTAAAAGCGGTCTATTGGTGGTGCTATATGCACTCACCAAGACCGCTTTCTATTTCAGATATATTAAATTGTATGCCTACAGATGAATCGATTGCTGCTATCTACAAACGGTTATCTGATTATTGCCAAATAGATCGTTCAACCCCTCAATGGGGTGATGATCCTGTTTGGAATGAGCTACATATGTCTACAGATTTTCCAACTTATTGGGATTAGTCACACACACTTTTTGTCCTATAACCCTTTTTATTGCAATTCAAGGAGTAAAAAAATTACTTATAATGGAAGAACTGTTTATCAAGAACCTTAAGCTTTTGCATTTACTCATTTAAACATTTGTAAAATGTGGAAAGGACAGGCTCCTCGAGGTTATAATGGAGTAAGATAGAATTGCACCATATATCTGGTAAAGATCCAGGTTCCTTACTAGAAATAAGATCAGGTTTACATGATAAAATTACTAGGTAGTTACATTTTTTTGTTACAAAAAGTTTTCGTAGAGACAAAACCCAAGCTCCAGCGTACGATAAATTTCGTGAGGGTTATCGGAAAAACGTAAGTTGTATCAGGGTTTATAATCCCATAAGATCCTGAAATAATTTTCAGTTGACCTTACAGATTCCTGAGGGTGTAGTTTTCAAGGATGTAGATGGTAACAAATACTCTTTAAGGAATACACATATAGGACATAATCCTGAAGATGCTGTTTCTTATTGGAATCGTTGTGGTCGTTATCATGGAGCCAAGTCTCAGGTAGTGCGGAAATGGATGCTTGACTCCAATAATTACCGATTGGAATATGAACTAGGCAATTGTTCTCGTGGAGTGAAAAGTAAAGAACGTTATAAAAATCCCCGTAAACCTAAAAACGGTAAGCTACCTAAAGGTTGTTAATCTAAGAAGGATAAATTATGTATTTAGATCAAGTAAATTATGAATTGAACAAAAAAATCAATGATTTTGTATGTAACTCAAATGATGCTACTACGCCGGATGAAAGCATTGATATTCTGAATCAAGCATGGGAACTTTTACCTAAACCAGCCACTCAATTCGTTGAACCTACTTCGGCAATCGCCTGTGGTATTTCAGAAAATTATAAAAAATTAGGCGATTATCAAAAAGCCCTTGAGTGGATGTTAATTGCGCTTGAGGCACGAAAAGATGAACCTGCAGCAGGTGTGTTTATATGGACAGGAATCGTTTATTATGAACTAGGTGATATGGAAAATGCCTATAAATATTTTGACCTAACTTATAATGAGCTACGTTACACACCTTTCTCTATGGAAGACAAAAAATATTGGCAATTTTATAAGCAACGTAAAGAAGAATTAAATCCTAAGAAAAAAACCAAAAAGTAAGATTCGATATCTTCATACGACCTCAAAACCTCCTTCGTGGTCGTATGAAATGTTTGTTCTTTAACAATCTCATTACTAGTCTGCATGAAGGTCGTTTGGGATGGCAGATATATCTATATCTACACAAATCCCGATAGCTACGAACCCTTGACACAGGTACACAACAGGATCAACGAAAACTGCCAACAACCCACTACTTCCAAAGAATTGAAAGCTGCTGATAAATTAATTTCTGAACTGAAAGATAACTCACAAATTATGTCATTAGCAAAAGATCAGCTTAAAAAGGCTCTGACTGATTTTGAAGGTGATTTAAATAAGCCAAAAAGTACACTAGGAAAAAGGATATAGCTAAAAGAGAAATTGAAAAATTTAGGAAAATGCCAGGGAAATGTTAATGAGGTAATTATGGATATCACATCATTCTTAAAAACAGGTATATTTAAAGATTTGTCTGTAGGTATGTCATATAGTAATTTTCAAAAAGTTAAAAACAATTCAAACATTCATCTAAATGGTTATACGATGACGATAATATAGAAAGTGGTTTTTTTCTATTTTTTTGGAAGGGATTAGAAATTGGTTTTAAGGATGAAGCTATTTATTTACTATCAATAGATCCTTATTTTTAAAGGTGTAACTATTGCTAAAAAAATATAAAAATTAATAGGGAATTAACTATTGAAAAGTTTGTAAAATATTTGTTTTTTTGGCCGATATTAAATGGAAATTTGTATCAAGGGAGGAGTGGGAACATGAGTGTGAGATAAAAACAGAAGGAGGAGTTTCTATTATTTTCACATTTGAATTAGATGGTGTAAGAATCTCTAAATTTTTAGTCTCATAAAAATAAACGTAATTAGGTCAAGCCTTCCCCGCAAGGTCCCCTTTTTTCAAATACAAAAAAAAGCTAAAATCTAAATCTTTCAACTATTTAGAAGTTTTATATTGCTCATTAATTTATGCAAAACTAACAACAAGCGTAGGTCTGTTCTAGCAAGTCGAAGCCCGCACAAAACCTTCAGTTCTGATGTAGGGTATGTGCGGTACGCACGAATCCTTGGCACAAGTACGCAACTGGACCAACGAAGACGGAGAAAGCGGCCAACAAGCCCACTACTTCCACTGTTACCAAACCGACATCCCGCGTGAGATGACCGATAAAGACGGCAATTTACTGTGGTTCGGCAACTACACCGACTGGGATCATTTGAAAGAGGAAACTAAGGTAACGGATAGCTCATATCATCCCTTTCGCCTGCAAAACCAGAATGCCGACCGCGAGACGGGTTGCATTACAACTTCTTTAGGTATTACGAGCCTGATGCGGGTCGGTTTGTGAATCAGGATCCGATTGGGTTGTTTGGTGGGGATAATCTGTATCAGTTTGCACCTAATATACAGGCTTGGGTTGACCCGTTAGGATTAGCTACTCGACCTAATAATGGGAAATACTATATTTTCTTTAGACATAAGTTAGATTCAGGAATTAGATATTCAAGTAATGCTGTGCAATTTAATGATGCAAATAAGGCATTTATTAAAAAATGAAATCTAACTCATCATTTAAACGGGATATGCTTAATCGTTATCCTGAATTAAAAGAATAGATGAAATCTGGAGATATGAGTTCAAGTCCCAATTGGGGAAAAGGTAAAAATAAACAGGGACTAACGTGGCATTATCATGAGGATACAAAAAGGTTGGTACTGGTTGATTATAATGACCATAGAAGAAACCATGGTCTATATTACCCACAAAGAAAAGGCGGAAGAAGTATATGTGGGAGGTGGTAGACCAGGCCGACGAGGAAAATTAAACGGCCGCACTGGTCAACCATTAGGTAAATGTTAATTTAACAATAAGAAGGAACAAAAAATGAATTTAAATAAATTTTTATAGAAGAAAAAAATTAGTGTATCAGATGTTATTGATTGTGCTAGATTATTCAATGATGATGACACTGATAAATTTGCCAAATTTCCATATATATATATTTCTTCTGATGAAGATGAGAGTATTCTTGATTTAGAGACGGTTTGTTATTTGGATAATGGTCCAAAAAAATAATAGATGGAAAAGAAGTTTTTTTCCTGATTTTTGTAAATGAGAATGGATTGGATATTTTATGTAGTGGAGATGTATTTATGGATGTTTACGATGACTTAGATGAACGGTATCCAAATTTTTACAAAAGATCAATTTATTGATGCTCTAAATTATTATATGGATAATGATGATTACATTGAATTTTTAAAATCTATATTTAGGTATTATTTCAGATTTCTTCTCTACGATTATGGTTATATTAGCGTAAGAAAACTTATCTACATTACAATCTGATACGTTACTATAAGCCTCAAACTAGGCAGTTTGTTTAATCAGGAGTTGATTGGGTTGTTGAGTAGAAATAACCTTTTTTTCAGACTACCTTAATATTTTTTTATTAAAGTCGTCTGAAACATTTGTTCTTTAAATAAACAATCTACAAATATACTTGCGCTGCACCAATTTCTAAAAAGTAATAGTAAGAAAGGAAAAAAATGATGACTCTTTATCAAATATACTCTGCTGTTGATAATGAAGAAGCGTATGTGGACTTAAAACAGGATGATAGAAAAAAATTGTAGAATTTATTAATTACAATAAAGGTAATTATACAGATGAAGCAGTTTTTTTATAGCTCAGAGTGGATATACCTCCAAAAAAATATTTCTAATACAGATTATATTCAAACAATTCCTAAGATGTTATTGTTCTCTGAAACTTTCATTAATAAATTGGCTGATAAATTAAAAAAATGAATTAGATTTTTTTCCAGCTAAACTTAGAATCAAGAATGATGAATTTAAAGTTTTTTTCTTGGAAAAAAATTAAATTAACTGCTAGATTAGTAGATATGGAAAAATCAAATTTCTATGAAATAGATGGAGAGAAGTTTATTGATTATCCACCCTATATTTTTTTAGAAAATATATCTGGTTTTTGAGTTTTTGTGCAAAAGATATAAATGATGATTTAATTTGGGCTTTTTTTCTGATAAATTCAAAGAATTAGTTGTTAGTAATAATTTGAAGATGGAATTTCTTCCTTTAACATGAAATACTCTGTAAGCAAGTTATAGCAAACCGTAGCCCGTACGAAACCTCCGATCCTGACTTAGGGCATGAACAGTACGCACGAATCCTTGGCACAGGTACGCAACTGGACCAACGAAGAGGACCATTAATCCAAACATCTCAAGTACAAGTCATATTCAATAAAGTTGGTCAATTAGTTTCAATTCGGGGGAAATTTAAATGAATAAAAAGTATAAAGTCAGTCCTGAATATATCAGACTTTTTCTTGGACTATTACACGAAGGTATAGATAGCAAACTTGAAGACTTATCAGGTCTGAATTTGGTTAATCGAGATAGCGTAAAGAGATTAGTCAAAGAATATCTGTACCCCGAGTATCAAAATTTTACAATATCAACCCAATTCAGAATTAAAGAAAGTTTGAGATTTGGATTAAATTTCTGGACAGAAGAACGACTACATGATCAATTTCCTAGTACCGACGCAGCCTTTGAAATACCTCAACAAATGACCGCTAAAGAACTTTATAAGCAAATTTGGGATGATATGTTTAATAATGAAGATATCACTATTTCTGATATAACAAAATATCAGGAATCGAACCAAAATTAGCAATCCGTAGCCCGTACGAAATCTCCAATCCCGACGTAAAGTGTGCGTGGTACACACGCATGTGGCTTCTGCTTCTCAGACAGCCTCAAAGAGGAACTCGGATTCGTTTGGGACGGCAGCCATTTACCGCAAGAAATCCAACCGGACGGCAGATATATCTATATCAACACCGACCAAGACAGCTACGGACCGCTGGCGCAGGTACGCAACTGGACCAACGAAGACGGAGAAAGCCGCCAACAAACCCACTACTTCCACTGCGACCAAATCGGCATCCCACGCGAGATGGCCGATAAGGACGGCAATTTACTGTGGTTCGGCAACTATACCGGCTGGGGTCGTCTGAAAGAGGAAACCAAGGTAACGGATAGCGCATACCAGCCGTTCCGCCTGCAAAACCAGTATGCCGACCTTGAAACAGGACTGTATTACAACTTCTTTAGGTATTATGAGCCTGAGGCCGGTCGGTTTGTGAATCAGGACCCGATTGGGTTGTGGGGTGGAGGGAATCTATATGTGTTTGCACCGAATAGTCAAATATTTATTGATCCCTTTGGTTTGTGGTATTGGAACAAGATTTTAGGTACAGCACAAAAAACAGGGACAACAGGACATAGAATGGTGTCGATAATATATGCACACTTATATGCAATGAATCCAAAAGTAAAAAGAGTTACCTTGGATTTAGGATACAAAAGATTATTAGGAGCAGGAAATTTTAAATGGAGACCAAGACCTGATGTAGGTGTGTTATACAAGGATGGAAGCGTCAGAGCAATTGAAGTTGCGCCTAAAACAGATAAGTGTAGCAAACTAAAAGCACGAAATGATAATTTCCAAAGAGGAAAAATAAAACGGAAACCAACAAAAGTTTCTATGATTGTCGTTCGATTACATAAATTATTGAGAAGGAAATAAAATGATTTTTTTAAAAACTCAAAGGAGAGAAATTTAAAAAAATTTCTCTATAACTCTTTTAAAAAAAGAAACGATATTAACAATTTCTCAAATACAGATAATTGGTTTTTTTAGAAAATATAATTCAAATTGATAAATTATACATAAATGAATTTAACTTAAGACTAGATGATATCGATATAAATTTTGGAAACTATCAATCTAGTTCGATAGAAAAATACCTTAAAAAAATGAAACAGAAAAAAATTTATCATTCTTTTTCAGCTCAAGCAAAAAAATAGATAAAATTTTAATCCTGTACGACAATCCTTTTTTTGAATCAATTAGATTTAAATTCTAATAATGTATATGAAGCAAAATTTATAATTATGTGCCCATATAAATATAAAGAGTTGTTAGTAAATTTTATTACTAATAATGTAAATCTTGATGCTTGGGATTATGGCTACGGTATGGGATTACTAGAAAACCAAACACTTGATGGTTCTAAAATTAAATCCACAATATTCTCAAACGAAAATATACCATTGTTTGCAGAAAAAAATATGGGACAACCTGTTATTAACAAATGGTTCATTAGCCGAAAAAAAGGTTTTGTTAAAGATATTTATGAACTTAATATTCTAAATCATAAACAGGCTGAAAATATTAATTTGACAAGTTTCTTAAATAGAGGAATTGGAAGTTATTCTATAAAAAATGAAAAATATATTTGGACATTGAACTTTACTGAAATTGATTCAGTAAAAAGTGTACTTAGTTCAACCCCTTTCCTGCTTTCAATGACGAAAGAATAATATTACTGGCCTTCGGCAATATGGCAGCAAGCCGTAGCCCGCATAAAACCACCAATCACGACGTAGTGTGTGTGCGGTACGCACGAATGCAGTTTCCGCTTTTCAGACGGCCTCGAATAAGAAACAAGGCTGCATTACAACTTCTTCAGGTATTATGAGCCAGACGCGAGTCGGTTTGTGAACCAGGATCCGATTGGGTTGATGTATGGGAATAGCCTGTATGCTTTTGCGTCGAAAACGCAGGAGTGGGTTGATCCGCTCGGATTATTTAATGCTCCAGGTGCCTGTAATAATTCATGTGATAATGATTCCTTAGATTGGACTTCTCATGGAGGAAAACATGTTCCCCTAAAAATTCATCCTGGTCTAAAATCCGAAAAGCTACAAAAAATGGTGAATCTGCAAAATATAAACCTGAAATTCATATTGAATCAATAGAAAGAACAGCTTGGACAAAAGGAACTCCAGTTTTATCATTTGGTAAAAACGTACATTATAAAGTATATGATGCCGGAAAAATTATTGGTGCATCAGAAGGGATAGACACACCATACATACGAGTTGAATGCTCTCAAGGAGTAATACATGGACATCCAATTACAAAAAAAGAATACTTGAAAAGATTAGGAGCAATTTGAAATGGAACCTAAAATTGACTTTAAAGATGGCATTATTACTTATGAAAATTTATTTTGGTTATTCAATAACACTAATGAATTAATCAATAAACTTGAATTTGAAGAAGATTTATTACAAGTACAGTTCTTTAATAAAAAAATATTTTTAGATGTTGGGTGGTATCCCCATATCGGTAGAAATGGAAAATTCAAAGTTTACGTAATTAAAAAAATTGTGATTGGGAAAAATCCATTATTTATAAAAATCTGATAACACAATTAACGATTTAATTACCACTATAAAACAAGGAATTAAATGTATATATACTCATGAGCATCTACAACAATAATGGCAGGTGAGGAAGGAAGTCTCAACAATTTCACAAAGTTATCAACCTGACACGCAGCACCGACATCCACGGCAATCTGTTGTGGTATAGCGAATACACCGCTTGGGGGCGTCTGAAAGAAGAAACTAGAGTAACGGATAGCGCATACCAACCGTTCCGCCTGCAAAACCAGTATGCCGACCGTGAGACAGGGTTGCATTACAACTTTTTTAGGTATTACGAGCCTGAAGTGGGTCGGTTTGTGAATCAGGATCCGATGGGGTTGTTTGGTGGGGATAATCTGTATCAGTTTGAATCTAATATGTAGGCTTGGGTTGACCCTCTAGGACTGGCTAATTTATTTGATATAGCTACCTATGGGAGTCTTAATAGTATAAAGCTCAAAGAAAACGATTAAGAAAAGAATCCAAGAAATTTCTTAGAAAATTGAAAAAAGCAGGTAAGAAATGCCCTTAAATTTTTAGGAGAATTTATATGAAAGAAAATGAATACGTTAATTTTAACTTTTTAGATAGTAAACCCAATAAAAAAATAATATTAGTTGGACTAGATTTAGACTATTCAAATAAAGTGATAGCGCCAGATGGTCATGAGTTAGCATTGATTGCTTTTTATGCCAATTGAAAAATTTATTGACTATTGCACCTCAATTTAAAAACAGATTTTTCAGGATAAAGGAATATAAAGATAAAGTAATTTACGTTTTTTTCTTATTATGATAAAGAAGATTATTTTTCTTGACTACATTACTGAAATTGATGATGCTATTCAAGGATACACGAAAGTTATCATCGGAGATAAAAAAATCAGTTCAAGTTTAACCTAGATAAATTTTATCCAATTAATCCTATTGAGAATTTAGATGAAATGAGTTTTTTTAGGAGGACAACCTGAATATTTACAACAAGAGAGTTATGATTTTTCTAGAAAAAAATATTTTCATAGGTCAAATCTTAGGAATGGATCTACCTGAAAAAAAGTAAATGAAATTTTTTTATCTAACTGAGAACATAGGATATTTTTTTATAGAGCGAGATCTATCTGGTGGATTATTCTTCGTACAGACGACTTAAACAAATCCAAAAAGGAGTGAAAATTATGAATGAAAGTATTGAAACAGTATTAAATAGTTTTCTGATGGAAATGTATAAATGGGAAGACAATGCTAATAAGCATATTGATGCAGGCACAGATATTCCTGATGAAATATTGAAACAAACACTAAAGGAAATATACGATAAATACCTAACAGATAAACCAAGAAAAATGGGAAAGTTAGAATGTATGACTGTTAACTACCCTCCAACATTCAATCCAAATAACGAGAAAATCATTGAAATAGAAGAAAAAGGTAGCTCTATAACTGTAAAAAGTAATGTGCTTTACGCTGGAATAGAAGCACAAAGACTTTATAAATTCAAAAAACAGGCAGGTCTTTGGAAATTAGATAATGTAAAAGAATTTGATAGTTATGATGGGAAATGGCATTCTATACATATCTAAATTAAAGTAATTAGCAAACCGTAGCCCGTACGAAATCTCCGATCCTGACTTAGGGCATGAGCGGTACGCACGAATCTTTGGCACAGGTCCACAACTGGACCAACGAAGAAGGCGAAAACCGACAACAAGCCCACTACTTCCACTGCGACCAAATCGGCATCCCAAGAGAGATGAGACTCCGACAGAATGGGGAATAATTCATTCATCTCAAAAGAAGCGCTTATTGTTCCTACATTGCCTGATATAACATAAATTCTATATTTTATTTGAGAAATTAATTATGAGAAAACAAGAAATTATTTTAAGTATGCAAATGGCTTTTCTTGGGGCAATTTGTAACAAAGTCAGACTTATTGCATTTGATATGACCGAAGAATTATTTGCTCTTTATGTATATATTGATTCACCACTGACAGATGATGAGTATGAAGCAATAGATCGTGCAGTTACAGATGTATTGGCTGATTTTCCAAATTTTCTATATGAAAAAAATATATTATTGAAAAATAATGATAATATTCTTTCATTAAATATATATAAAGGATGTTTTTTTATGCGATTTGAAAATCAATTTGATTAAATAACGCGTTGTAAAAAAACAGCTTCTTTGGGAACTCCATTTTCACGAAATGCCAATATGGCAGATTCAGAAGTGTTAATTAAGGAAAGTATTCCTGTAAATGTTGCCATACCTTAAAAATGTAGAAAGTAAGACATGAACAAAAAGCAATCTAATTTTATTAATTAAAAATCAAATGTCAGATAAACAAAAAAATGAAAATGCGTTACATTTAAATACACTTTTACTAAGCTCGATAGAAAATCCTAGTATAGATAATGATTGTTTCATAGAATTATTTAGCTATTATTCCAACATATCCCAAGGAGAAGTAAGTGAACTATTTAATTTACTGCAATCTTTAACCAAAAAAATGAAATCAATATAATTCATGATTTTTTTAGAATATATTTCCAAGTTTATCAAAGACTTAGGACTATGTTGTGAATTTGAAAACTTTCTAACGGAAGTAAAATATATACAAGAAAGAAATTATCTGGAGGAAAAAATTGGGCATACTTTTCCAGTTTTCAAAGTTGATAAAAATAACATCATAAGTTTTGATGATAGTGATAACTCTTATATATTTTCTATAATGCAACTATCTACTAAAACTTGGATTGAGATAACATACGATGATTTTTCTCAATACTTGAATCACTAGAGTGGCAAGCTTTTTACTAATAAGGCTTTTATTATATTTTTACTCCTTGCTGTTTAAAAATATTTTTTTCTAATTTATCTAAATTTCATTTATATGGTTACGTTGTTGACTTTTTTATATATTGCTCTAAGAAATCAAAGTACGATATTTAACACTACTCAAATCAACTTAATTATTGATTTTTTAAAATTAATCCAAAATTTTAACCAAGAAATTAGTGTTGAAACACAAAAAAAATAACAAGTACGATCCAACTCTATTTATAATTTCCCAAGGTTCTATTATTGCCATGCCTGAACGCTGTCATCGTAAAAATTCCAAGGCTTTGCATCCATTAGGAAATAAAGGCGGCATTGACAATAGAGCTGAATTTAATCAATGGAAGCGCGAGTTTTGATACGACCAAGCTTTAAAAGAATTATCAAGAAGAGGTATTAAATGATTAGCCAAGAAACAATGAATTTACTTGTTAAATATTTTCAAGATTACCCTGAGCTTAAAGGGATACCCGCTAGTAGTGAGGAAATTAAACATGCTGAAAATATTTTAGGAATAAAATTTCACGATGATTACATTGAATTTATTAAAAAATTCGGCGGTGCAAGCGCTGGTTTGGATATCTATGCTTTCCATAATTCAACACTAATTGGAAAAGAAACAGTTATCGAATTGACACAGGGATTTCAAAAACTTTTAGAATTACATGAACAACCAATGAATAAACTTTATGCAATATCAGATGATGGTTCAGGCAATCCCATTTTAATGGATCAACAGGGACATATTTTTATTTATTATCATGATTCATTGGAAATGGAAATGTTATATGAATCACTTGATAGCTTATTTAAAGAAACATTGTTGGGTGAATAGCTAGCAGTAGCCTGCATGAAACCTCCAATCCCGACGTAGAGTGTATACGATATGCACGCACGCGGTTTCCGTTTTCCACTACTTCCACTGCGACCAAATCGGCATCCCACGCGAGATTGCCGATAAGGACGGTAATCTGGTTTGGTTTGGGGATTATTATGGTTGGGGCAAACTGAAGAGTGAAACCAACGTAACGGGAACTGCTCCATTATCTAAACCAAGAATACCTTTGAAAGATATACAACCAGACCTTATAGATTGGTGGTAATAAAAATGATATCAAATGACATTCAAGAATTACTTAAAAATATTACAAAGTCTCTAATTAAAATCGAAACAAAAGAATTAGATGCTTTAATTTCTAGACAGTTAACCCATATAGATAATATTGATTTTTCACAGATACGAAATATCCCATAGGAAAAATTGAAAGTCTCAAATTTTTCTTACTGTTCATTTCGTGGTGCTTTCATAAGCTATAGTTCCTTTACTAATTGTAATTTTATTAATTGTTCTTTTATTACGGCAATAGTTTGTAATACAAAATTTACTAATTGTACATTTATTAATTGTGTATTCAGATCAATGCATATACAAGATGATTTAATATCTAACTGCTCTTTTCAAAACTGTCATATAGAAGATAATATATTTTCTACAAATAAAACATAATTTATGACAATGTTGAATAAGGCATCCGTGCAGCAGGTGGAAAAATTCCCATGCCTTATTGAATTACAGAAAGAAACTTAAAAAAAATGGCAAGAAAAAAACAGAAATGGCAGGTAGGCGATTATTTTGGCATTCCCATAGAAGATGATTTTTTAGCTGTTGGACAGATTCTTGGAAAATATGATTGGATAGGTGTAGCCTGCTTAATTACCAAAATGAAAATTTCCTCAAAAAACCTTCCTTTATATGAAGATATAAAAATAGATAAAAACGATATTATTGCTGCTATGTTTATTACTGAAGAATCGTTAGATAAAGGATTCTGGCCAATTATTCAACAAGGTATAGTAAATAAAAATATACTGAAACAATATTTTCCTAATATTGATTTAATTGAACAAGGAAATATTATTGGTATTAATACCGAAGGTTCAGCTATTATTGATGATTTTATTAAAGCTTATTTTAGTCTAGCACCTTGGGATGACTGGCATGACCCCGAATACCTTGATAAACTTCTTATTTCTCCCGACAAAAAACCTGAAAATCTCATCTATAAAAACAAATGATCTGTTCCAACTCAAAGCTTGTCCTGAAAGTAAAATGCTTCGTACTCTTGACTGAAGCGGAAGCCTTAAGAAAATGTGAAGAACGAAGAAATTTACAATGTCTAAATTCTAATAGACAGGAGGCCGTCTGATATTCAGATGGCCTTTACATTATAAATTAGCTATATACTATGAGTTGAAGGCATTATGCCGCTGGTACGGAGCCACAGCTATTTTTCTGATCAAGACCTGATTAGGTTGCTAGGGGGCCTTAACCTTTATCAACTTGCATCGAATACGCATTGAACATTTTACAAAAAAGACAAAGAATAAATATTTGCCATGAAAATATTCGTTATTTGGAGGAATTAATGTATGATTCTATAAAGAATATTACTAAAGTTTAACTTAAGAAAGTGCGAATTGTTACATCAAGATCCTACAATAGGTAGTAAGGTTATTTAAGGTAATTAAAATGAAAAAGCTTTTTTTTAATCTAGAAGTAATTGATGGTTATCCTCCAGTATCTATGGAAAGCATTTGGGCAGAAGTGACTGAAGAAGGCTATCTTAAAGTTAATAATATTCCTTTTTATAGTAAAGAAATCTCTTTAGGTGATATTGTTAGTGGAATACAAACGGAAGAAAAATTACTTATTATATGATAAAACTATAATTCATAGTAAAAAAATAGTACATTGCGGATTGTTTTCTTTAATGAAAACCAGAAATTTAAAGATAAAATATTAACTAAACTAATAGATCTTGGCTGTGAGTATGAAGCATTTAATGTAAATTTCTATGCAATAAACATACCAATTCAAGTAGATATAGAAGAAATATATCTTTTCTTAGATGAGTTTGTGAAACTGACGATTTAGATTATGACACAGGGTATTTGGCACAATAATTTGTACAAGCTATAACTTGGTAATATCGTAATATGTAGAAAATTCTAGCATTGTTTACGTAGTAGAAATTTTAAGACTATGTGATACCAGCGACCTCTTGCAAGAAATCCACTCAGACGGCAGATATACCTAACATGGAGAAGTTGAAAAATATGATAAACGAGGAAAATAACATTTCCCAATGGAAAAATTGTAGAAGCTGTTGATGATTTTGTACAAAATCCAAAAACAAAGCCAAATTAAAAAATGTTGCTGAAGCAGCTGTCCAAAATTTTCCAAATAACACGAGAGATTTCTTTACTACTTTAAAAGTATTAGGAGGATCAGATGGCAGCTAAGATTTTTAAAATAAGAGATTTTTTAAAAAACGGTACTTTTTTAAAGGATTTCTCAACCGAAAATATATCATGCTTCCTAAAAGAGAACAGCAATGAGTCATTCGGAAAGGATATTGTAATGTATTACTTTTATTTTAAGGGATATGATATATCTTTTATATACGATGAAAGTAAAGGTATACTTAAGGAGAGCAAATAGAAATCTTTAACCATAAAAAAATTAAGAGTAAAAGAATATCTTCTATATTGACATTTGAAAATTTGAAATTAAGCAAATTAAATGGAGATATACATTCTATATATCAAGATGATGATGAGCTTGTCGTTTTTTTCTACAAAATGGATTAAATCTTTACTACAACAAATTTAATAAGAAAAAAATTTCTACTTACAAAAAAATAATTAGCCCAGACGAAAATTCTAGAAAGTTAGTAAAATCTACTATGAATCTATGTTCTAAAAATTAAACGTTATAAGGTTAGTGTAGCAACCCAACCTACGTATGTATGCAGCTTATGTTCGGCATGCACACACTTTCTACTTTTCAGGCGACTCAATCATTTTTTCTAGGTCGTCTGAAAAATGATGAACGCGTCTATCAGAACGTGCACCAGCCGTTCAGACTGCAAAACCAATACTTCGATGAAGAAGCGAGTCTGCATAACAACCTGCTACGTTATTACGATTCTGAGGCCGGTCGGTTTGTGATTCAGGATCCGATTGGGTTGATGGGTGGGGAGAATTTTTATCAGTTTGCACCTAATGTTCAAGGATGGGTTGACCCAAATTCTTAAATATTTAGAAAGGTTAAACATGATGAATAAATATGAAAAATGGTATGAGAATACTGATGAATATAGTAAATTAGAACAGTATATTGAAAAATATATTTGTAAAATTACTTAATATAAATTCAATCAATAGAGAAAAATGGGTTTTTCCATACTTTAAAACTACGTATTCTGATGGCACGTCATTTATGGATGGGAATCCCATTTTTTCAGCACGAGCTCCCAATCAAAAGAAAATTATAAAAATTATTGTAGATGATAATTATGATGCTATATATGATTTTAATAGTTCATTTGATGAAAATTTACTGTATACAGTGATAGTTCCTATTAAATTAATTGATAATATAGATGTTTTAATAACAAGTTTTCTACTATCAGAATAGCAAGCCGTAGCCCGTATGAAACATCGAATCCCGACAGCTACAACCCTTGGAACAGGTACACAACCGGACCAACATGGTAATAAATACTCTTTAAAGAATGCACATAAGAAGGATAAATTATGTATTTAGATCAAGTAAATTATGAATTAAACAAAAAAATCAATGATTTTGTATGTAACTCAAATGATGCTACTACGCCGGAGGAACGCATTGATATTCTGAATCAAGCATGGGAACTTTTACCTAAACCAGCCACTCAATTTATTGAGCCTACTTCGGCAATCGCCTGTGGTATTTCAGGAAGTTATAAAAAATTAGGTGATTATCAAAAAGCTCTTGAGTGGATACTTATTGCGCTTGAGGCTAGAAAAACAGTTCCTGATGGCAGTACATTTCTATGGGCAGGTATTATCTATTACGAACTAGGTGATATGGAAAATGCCTATAAATATTTTGACCTAACTTATAATGAGCTACGTTACACACCTTTCTCTATGGAAGACAAAAAATATTGGCAATTTTATAAGCAACGTAAAGAAGAATTAAATCCTAAGAAAAAAAACAAAAAGTAAGATTCGATATTTTCAGACGACCTTTTTTATACCGTACTTAACCGCCGCTACGCCTACGACCCGGATGTAGTATAACTAGAGGGAAATATACTATGAAATATCATATTGAAGATTTAAAAGACCAATTACATAACCATAACTGGATTGTTTTAAAAGAATCAGAAGGAAATGATTTAGATATATCAGAATATTGGACTATTCGTCATAGATACCAACCAAACAAAACTTGTACTCTAGCTTTTGAAGGAATGGATGACTTGGAAGTTTTACCAATCGAAAAAAGTTATGCATGTTTTTTATCTGAAGAGCCAGCTATATCATTATACTTTTCTAAGAGCATTAAGTTATGGAAGAGAGATTTAAATACATTCATTTTAAATCTGAATTCTTTTATAATTTGCTGATTTTAAATCCTTCAAACTATATAAAGCTAATCAAAATCCAAATAATTGTAAATGTTTCTAGCAAGCGTAGGTTGGGTCAAGACCCAACAAAATATCAAGGTTGTCTGAAATAACCTTCAGACGACCTTGCCCTATACGCTTACCCTTACCTGCTTCGTCTACAACGAAAACGGCCTCGAAGAGGAAACTGGATTCGTTTGGGACGGCAGATATACCTATATCTACACCGATCCCGACAACTACGAGCCCTTGGCACAGGTTCGCGATTGGACAACCAAAGACGGAAAAGGCGTCCAACAAGCCCACTACTGCCAGAATGGATGGAAATCTTAGTCAAAAAAATAATGGAAATGGTACATTTTCTTGGAAGTACTACAAAGATAATGTAACCGAACAACATAGGAAATGGTATCATGACAACTTTAGAAAATAAGATCTTTACTTTAAAACAGAATCATTTAATGAATAAAATGAAAGAAATTCATTTTTTTGAATAATTTAATTTCAGATTCTGAAAAAAATTATTCCATATCCACTCTCATGTGAAATAATAAATCGTCCTTTTACCCACTATAGAAATATAGAATTATCAAAAAGAAAACTTTAGTTTATCGATAAAAAAATGAAATATTAAATTTTTTTGCACCAGAGGAAAATGATATTGCTTATGTATACTTTTTATGGAGGAATAAATGATTCGGCTGAAATACCAATAGAATTATTCCCTTGTTTATTATCAAAATGAAAAAAATATTAGCAATTGGCTAGAATTAATAAACAAACCTAATTTTTTTATTGTTTAAAATTATTTAGTAATAAAATAGATAAAGTTATCGATATATCTCTACTCGACAATGAGGAAGATGTGTTATCTGTTTCTATTGGAGTGAACGCTTAACTTTTTTTAAAAATAAATAAACTATTCCAGCAGAAGCAATCCTTTGCCTTGTATAACTTAAAGGAGTTTCCTATGAAAGAATTATTAGAAAAAAACTTGAAAATAATAGGTTTTATTTATAAGGTAAGAATGGATCTTGAATTCGATGTAAAAAGACTATCAAGAATTATTAAAAAAATTTTTAAATGAAATAAAGCATTATACTCATAATCATGATCTAATTGAAAAAAAGACTAGCGTCTTATTTATATGAAATACCGAAATTAACACATATTTGGTATCTCAATTTAAAAGACGATCCAAATAAAAATGAATCTTCTATTGTTAATCAACTTGAAGAAGCATGGATAGAGTTAGATTCAATAATTGGAGAAGAAATTCTTGGTCAAGGACAATAATTAATGGAAAAAAAGAATTATTATGTATTTTTAAAAAAATATGAGACACATCCTGATTTTTTTAGGTGACACTATTAAAGATATAAATCAAGTAGGAGGTATGGATGATACAGTTTTACATATTGCAGCTAGAAATAATTCTTTAAATGATGCTCTTGTATTTCTTCAAAATGGGGCATTGATCGATCTTAAAGGGGACTTAGGATATACTCCCCTACATTATGCATGCATGTTTGGAAATATAGAAATGGTGAAAGTACTCCTTGATAATGGATCTGATAAAAAAATATACAAAAATGAATTTGGAGAAAATGCCGTTAGAATTGCAATTAACTCATCCAGCGAAAATAAAGAGAAGATAGTAAAAATTATTAAATAATTTTTAGAAAACGTAAATAAAAAAATAGATTATAAATCAATCAAATGGTGCCATATCTTAAAAATGTAGAAAGTAAGACATGAAAAACAATCTAATTTTTATTAATTAAAAAAATCAAATGTCAGATAAACAAAAAAATGAAAATGCTTTTACATTTAAATACACTTTTACTAAGCTCGATAGAAAATCCTAGTATAGATAATGATTGTTTCATAGAATTATTTAGCTATTATTCTAACCTATCCCAAGGAGAAGTAAGTGAACTATTTAATTTACTGCAATCTTTAACCAAAAAAATGAAATCAATATAATTCATGATTTTTTTAGAATATATTTCAAGTTTATCAAAGACTTAGGACTATGTTGTGAATTTGAAAACTTTCTAACGGAAGTAAAATATATACAAGAAAGAAATTATCTGGAGGAAAAAAAATTGGGCATACTTTTTCCAGTTTTTCAAAGTTGATAAAAAAATAACATCATAAGTTTTTGATGATAGTGACGACTCTTATATATTTTTCTATAATGCAACTATCTACTAAAAACTTGGATTGAGATAACATACGATGATTTTTCTCTCAATACTTGAATCACTAGAGTGGCAAGCTTTTTACTAATAAGGCTTTTATTATATTTTACTCCTTGCTGTTTAAAAATATTTTTTTCTAATTTATCTAAATTTCATTTATATGGTTACGTTGTTGACTTTTTTTATATTGCTCTAAGAAATCAAAGTACGATATTTAACACTAATCAAATCAACTTAATTATTGATTTTTTTAAAATTAATCCAAAATTTTTAACCAGGAAATTAGTGTTGAAACACAAAAAAGAATAACAAGTACGATCCAACTTTATTTATAACTTCCCGGCCTTCAAAGGTGCGGTGGGCGTCGGTCGGCCGGTGAATCCGATACATGGTTTGAAATTTTTGGAGAGTGAAACTAACTTTGCATTTGAAGGCGTTTTGCCATAAGATTCAAAAAAAATTGCGAAAATTGCAATAACAAGTTGAACATTACCAGCTAAATAGTCCATCAGGTCGCACAAGAATAAATCCTGTCCAGTTCGGCCTCGAAGAGTTCATCCGGTGTTCGGTATCCGAGAAGCTTCCGTGGCAACCCATTACACCAGAGTTCGATCTGAGCTATCTGCTCATTGGAATAGCTGTCGATCCGTTTTCCTTTCGGAATAAACCTACGAATTAATCCGTTATGGCGCTCCACCGATCCTTTCTCGCAGGATGTGTAGGGATGGGCAAAATAGACCAGTGTTTTACTCAGAGTCTCTAAATCAGATAGTGTCGAAAACTCGGAACCGTTGTCTGTGGTGATTGTCTTAAAGACATCATCCCAGTGTTCTTCAAATTGAGAATGAACTGTTGATAGAGCATTCATGACGCTGTTCGGATTACGACCGGGGATGCGAATCATCCAGTACTCCCTGGTCTTTCGCTCAATCATGGTCAATAGGGCATCATCGTTATTATTTTTTGAGCCGATAACAAGATCTGCTTCCCAATGTCCAAACTCCTTACGGTCATTTACAGATGCTGGGCGTTCTTCAATGCTCCGACCGAGAATTCGCTTATTTTTATGAACCTGTGTTTTTTTAGGTGACCTGCGAAGTTTTTCCGGAAGATCGATGTTCTTGATTCCAAGAAGTCCGAGATCAATGTAACCATAAAGTGTTTTTGTACAGACAATCTGATCTCTGGTGAATAATTCATTTTTCAAGGCACGGCCTACACAAGCATCAAGTGACCATCCTTCTTCGAAGAACTTCTGCTCTACAAAAGAGATGAAGTTAGATTTCTCGAAAAAGTCATAGTGCCGGCAGCATGACTGGCGATTTCGCTCATAAGCATCTTGACCAGCAGTGGCTTTATAACGGAGGATATTTCCTTTGTATAGTGACACAGTTCCGCGCTTGATCTCATTTCGAACGGTGTTCGGTGCGCAGCCAATTTCCTTGGCAATCCTGTTAGGACTCCATCCATCTTTGAGTCGAGTCTGAATCAAAACACGGCACTCAAATGTAAGATGTTGTCCTTTTCTGTGCTCATTTGCGGTATAATGTAAGTGGTCCATAGGGATTTTCTCCTTGTGAATAAAGTTTAGTCACTTACATTCTACCAAAGGAAGAGAGCCGTATGGACTTTTTGTATTACTTGTTCAACTTGATTTTACAATTCATCTTCAAAAAAAATTGCAGTTTTTGCTGTGGTTCGGCAACTATACCGGCTGGGGTCGTCTGAAAGAAGAAACAAGAGTAACGGATAGCGCATACCAGCCCTTCCGCCTGTAAAACCAATATACTGACCGTGAGACAGAGTTCCACTACAACTTCTTCAGGTACTATGAGCCTGATGCGGGTCGGTTTGTGAGTTAGGATCCGATTGGGTTGTGGGGAGGGGAGAATTTATATTCTTTTGCGCCGAATACGCAGAAGTGGTTTGATCCGCTCGGATTATCTAATGCTCCAGGTGCCTGTAATAATCCATGTGATAATGATTTCTTAGATTGGACTTCTCAAGGAGTAATACATGGACATCCAATTACAAAAAAAGAAAAGTTGAAAAGATTAGGAGCAATTTGAAATGGAACCTAAAATTAATTTTAAAGATGGCATTATTACTTATGACAATTTATTCTGGTTATTCAATAACACTGATGGATTAATCAATAAACTTGAATTTGAAGAAGATTTATTACAAGTACAGTTCTTTAATGAAAAAAATATTTTTAGATGTTGGGTGGTATCCCCATATCGGTAGAAATGGAAAATTCAAAGTTTACGTAGTTAAAAATTGTGATTGGCAAAATCCATTATTTATAAAATCTGATAACACAATTAATGATTTAATTACCACTATAAAACAAGGAATTAAATGTATATATGCTCATGAGCATATATAACAATAATGGCAGGTGAGGTAGGAAGTCTCAACAATTCCACAAAGTTATCCAACCTGATCCACTGCGAACTGGCCGACGGCGAAGTGCAGAACTATTTCTACGATTTGTACGACCAACTGGTTAAAGTGGAAATCTTCAAAAAAAGAACTCGTAAAGCACCTCGCGCAGCTGAAAAAAACGACAAACACCTCTACCTGGAAAATGTTAAGAAACAATATGATAAGGAATTGTTTATGGAAATTATTTCAAGAAATACGTATTACAAAATAGAAGATGATATTCTTACTATTGCATTTGCAGATAGTGAAAAACCTAATCCTGATTATTACTTAATCTTGCAAAGAAAAGTTGATGATTTAGAATACTATTATTATGAAATTAATAGTCAACAATATTCAGGGGTAGGTGGCTTCAAAAAAAGGTAGAAATTTATTCTGATAAATTAGTTATTTATTTTTCAAGAAAAACCAAAAAAATTTATCAAAAATAGTATTGAAAAATCTAATTATTACTTATCAACCTGATAAAAGATTAAATGAATATATTGAGTATATTTTTGGGGAATCTGATTGCGAAATCGTAGTTTACTAAATTTAAAAAAATAATGACGGCAAAGCTACAATATCTAAAAAAACAATAATAAAAAGGATTAGGAAAAATATTGAAGGAAATATCTTTCTATCCAAAAAAATTATGGAGGATACTTTTATGTTCAAATCAAAATTATTTCCCGAGGATTTTTTTAATATATGTATTAAGCGTAAAGTAGAAATTAAAAAGTTAGATAAACTTCCTGAGATAGATAATAACTATTTGTTATTTATTGCTAAGTATCAGGAAGTAGAAATAATACCTGATATTTCTCTTTTTAATTATGAAGAGGTTTTAAATGAAAAATAGATACCTAGAGTGTAATTATCCCGAAATATCAAGGTGTTTTTGGAGTATTGGACAAGCAGGACAGGGAGATGGATGGTTTTTAAATAAAATAGATAATACCATTTTCCATTATAATCATGATGCTGGAGAGTATACCAGATCTGGATTTACAAATTTAGGGATAGATTTCTCACAATTTATCCAGTTGGCTTTGTTATACAGAGATTTAGAGCACCTATTAGATGAAGGAGAGACACTTACGGATAATATAAAAAATGAGTTTATATATTCAGTAAATAGTATAAGTAATAATTTGTTTGATGTTTATCCATTTAAGTATTTAATTGGAATATTCAATAAATTTATTAAGCAAGTCGTAGCCCGCACAAAGCATTCAGTCTTGATGTAGAGTGTATGTGGTTCGCACACAGTTTCTGTTTTTCAGACGACCTTAATACCTTCTTTGAGATCGTTTGAAATATTGGTTCTTTAACAATCTAGGCCAAAACCAGTATTATGATGAAGAGACCGGGCTGCATTACAACCTGATGCCGGGCGGTTTGTGAATCAGGACCCGATTGAGTTATGGGGTGGGGATAATCTTTATTGGTTCGGGACTAATGCGGCCATGTGGCTTGACCCTTAGGGATTGGCAAAACGATCTATCAAAAATAAAATCCAGAAGGCCCAATTATAGAACTACCAAAAAGTAAACATGATTTAGGGAATAAAAAAATGTACTCCTTTGGCAATCAAAAAGGTAAAAATGTGGGAAATGGCAGTGTTAGAAGTGATTTTGGAAATTGGCGCAGAGAATATTGGAAATATAGAGCCAGAAAAGAGTTAAGACGTAGAGGCCTAAAAGTAGGTAAGTCTTGTTAGTTTAATAAGGAATATTTATGTTAAATAAATTTGTTTTAGAGCAGTTAATTGCTTTCTTTCAAAAAAATCCAGTGGCTCAAGGTAAGCCAACAACTGATGATGAGATCCTCAATATAGAGAAAGCACTTAATATCAAGTTAGATGACGATTTTAAAGAATTTACAATGAGATTTGGAGGGTGTGTCGTTAGGGATACTCAAATATATGGAATACATAATTCCGAATTTCTTGGGGAAGATACAATTATTGATTTGAATAAAGAATTTTCCGATTATCTTAAAGATGGTCAAAGTAATTTAATAATTGGTACCGATGGCTGGGGAAATCCTATTTATATTTCCCCATCTAAAACGGTAATGATTTACAATCATGATACTGATGAATTGCTAACTTTAGCTGATAATTTTTCAGATTATTTAGTGAAAATTCTTAAAAAGCAAATTTAGCAAACTGTTTAAACTCGAACCATTTCAGACGGCCTCAATACCTCTTTGAGATCGTCTGAAAGACATTGTTCGGGGAGGACTATATTATGGAAATTAAAAAAATAGAGATGACTTTCTAGTTTTTTTAAAAAGAATTCATTACTGAAATTCATACAGAAGATTTTTGAAAAATAATACACTAGATAGCTTTTTTTAGAAGCCATGAAAAAAATTGGATTGAAGATATGGATGGATACTATAAAAATATAGGTATGAGAGAATATAACGACAAAACTTTAAATTGGAGTATGTTAGCAGACATTTTGAATGCCTCACGAATATATGAATAGCAATAAGTAAACGTAGGTTGAACTGAGTTCAGTCTACTATAGTTTGGATTGAGTTCCAATAAAGAGGACCATTAATCCAAACATCTCAAGTACAAGCCAAATTCAATAAAGTTGGTCAATTAGTTTCAATTTTGGGAAAATTAAAATGAATAAAAAGTATAAAGTCAGTCCTGAATATATCAGACTTTTTCTTGGACTATTACACGAAGGTATAGATAGCAAACTTGAAGACTTATCGGGTCTGAATTTGGTTAATCGAGATAGCGTAAAGAGATTAGTCAAAGAATATCTGTACCCCGAGTATCAAAATTTTACAATATCAACCCAATTCAGAATTAAAGAAAGTTTGAGATTTGGATTAAATTTCTGGACAGAAGAACGACTACATGATCAATTTCCTAGTACCGACGCAGCCTTTGAAATACCTCAACAAATGACCGCAAAAGAATTTTATAAGCAAATTTGGGATGATATGTTTAATAATGAAGATATCACTATTTCTGATATAACAAAATATCAGGAATCAAACCCAAATTAGCAAGCCGTAGCCAGCATGAAACTTCCAGTCCTGACGTAGGGCATGTGAGGTACAGACGAACCCTTGGCACAGGTACACAACCAGACCAACATGGTAATAAATACTTTTTTAGGCAACTGTTCCCGTGGGGCAAAGAGCAAAGAACGTTATAAGACACCCTGTAAGCCTAAAATGGAAAGTTACCCAAAAGTTGTTAATGAAGAATTATGAATGAGAGGAAAACCATGTATTTATCTGATATTAATCCTGAGTTAAATAGTGAAATTAATAATATTATATGTGAGTCGAGACAAGCTAAAACTCTTCAGGAAAGGATTGATGAGTTAATGAGGGCTTGGGATTTAATTCCAAAACCTGCTACTCAATTCGTAACCCCAACTAGTGGGCTATGTTCTGAAATTTCTGGCAGATTTAAAGAGTTAAAGGATTATTCTAAGGCACTTGAATGGATAAATATTGCATTAGAGGCGCGAAAAACAGTTCCTGATGGCAGTACATTTCTATGGGCAGGTATTATCTATTACGAACTAGGTGATATGGAAAATGCCTATAAATATTTTGACCTAACTTATAATGAGCTACGTTACACACCTTTCTCTATGGAAGACAAAAAATATTGGCAATTTTATAAGCAACGTAAAGAAGAATTAAATCCTAAGAAAAAAAACAAAAAGTAAGATTCGATATTTTCAGACGATCTTTTTTGTACCGTACTTAACCGCCACTACGCCTACGACCCGTTCGGCATCTCAAGAGAGATGCCCGACATCCACGGCAACCTCTTATGGTACGGCGAATACACTGCCTGGGATTGTTGCTAGAGTTTGGTATTGCGGGTTATAAAGATCCTCGATATAAGAATGATAAATTATCAGCGCATGAGTTATTACAAAATGCTAATTTATTTGATCCTAAAAAATTGAAAGCACAATCGGCAATGGATAACATTGAGTTAAATACAAATTTAACTAGATATGGAATCTATATAGGCTTGTTAAGAAGAGGATGGGAAAAATCATCTGCTCGTGCCTATGCAACCAAACTCGCTTCAAATTTAAGAGCTTCAGCGATAAATTTTGCTAGAAAAAAACTTATAAGTTTAATACAAATGAGGAATTAAAAATGACTAAAAGCTATTCAAGAAAAAAAGTTATTTTTGAACGAGATTAAGGAAATTAGCCTTAATCGAATAGGAGGAAATATTCCTAAATATTTTTGATGATAAACAAGATTGTATTTCAGAAATGATGTTTTATGGATGTTTTGAACATCCATTAAAAAAACTAATTTTTGTCTTATCTATTTTTCTTGCCTAAAAAAATCATGATATTATGCTTGATAATAATATTTATCCTAATTGTGCAATAAAAGTTTTTTTACTCATCCAAAATCTGAGGAAAGTGAAATTACTTCATTTACAAATATGGACTTAAATAGAATTTATTTTTGAACCGTATAGAAAAAGCAAATAGTGATGATTTATCAGGTTTAGTAACAGTAGGAGGAGAACTGCAACTGATTCAAGAAGAAGAATATTTTTTTATAAACATTTAGAAGAAAACGGATATTTGTACTTGATGAGTATAGATGAAGATTATTACCCGGATAATCTTCTTAATGGTAATTACCCTTTTAATTATGGGGCATTGTATATATATTACAAAGATAATAAAGATAATATTGATGTAGTAGCTGGATTTTGGCAATATTCTTAATTCATCAATAATACTTCTTTCATTAGCAACAAGCCGTAGCCTATATAGTTCCCAAAAACCACAGATAGGGAGCGAGCAAGCTGTAGCCCGGAGAAAACCTTCAGTCCTGACATGGAGTGCGTGCGGTACACACGCGGTTTCTGTTTTTCAGACGACCTTGATACCTTCTTTGAGGTCGTGTGAAATATTGATTCTTTAACAACCTCATCAGCATCATCGCCCCCACTTGTTACACCACAAGATACAGCTACAACGCCCAATGGCTGCCCAAAACCGTTACCGACACTTACAATACCACAGCTACGACGCCTTGGACAGAAGAATAGGCATAGTCCTTTTAATTTGAGAGAAGTAACTAGATAACAACATGCAGCGCTTGACCCTTATAGGAATCTAGGAGATTAGCTATGAAAGCAATAGAAATTTTAAAGAATTTTGTGGAAGAAAAATTATCAACTGAAGAATTGGAAATGGCGTTGTATTCCAATCAAGAATTAATTTCCTTGTTGGAAAATACTAAAGCTAAACCTTATATGAATAGTAATTCCACTTATGAATATTTAATTAGTCAGGATTTGACATCTCTTGATGCAAAGTTAAATTTGATGGATATTTTCAGGGAAATTTTAGATTACAAGCATATCCCGTACTCTTCGAATTCAACGACAGAAAAAAATTTTGATTTGATTTTGGAGGCTATTCCTAACTGGATACCTGCTGATATGGGTTATTTAAATTCCTTGTATGATAAGTACAAACCTAAGACGGCGACCACTTTTAAAAAGATTATTAAGGAACATTTCATTTGTATGGATAAATATCCCAAATGGTTACAGGAGCCTGATTGGCCTATCGTTGATAATATTCCCGCAATGTTTCTAGGGCAGTTAGATATATCGAAGTTGAAGCATGATACTACTTATTTGTACATTTTTTGGGATAAAAAAACAGACAGATATATAGAAGTAATACAGTCTCTATAAATGAGCAAGCTGTAGCCAATGAAATCTACAATTCCGATGTAGAGTGCGAATGGAACGCACGCACGCGACTTCTGCTTCTCAGACAGCCTCGAAGAGGAAGCCGGATTCGTTTGGGCCGGCAGCCATTTACTGCAAGAAATCCAACTGGACGGCAGATATATCTATATCTACACCAATCTGGATTCCTACGATCCTTTAGCACAGGTTCGCGATCGGATAACCGAAGACGGAGAAGGCGTCCAACAAGCCCACTACTTCCACTGCGACCAAATCGGCATCCCGCGTGAGATGACCGATAAGGATGGCAACCTGGTTTGGTTCGGGGATTATTACGGCTGGGGCAAACTAAAGAGCAAAATCAACATATCCGGAACTGGTTACCAACCCTTCCGATTGCAAGACCAGTATTGCGACCATGAAACGGGGCTGCACTAAAACTTCTTCAGGTATTGCATCAGGAAGTTGTAATTCAATTGGAAAAAAATGGTTGAAGGGTACCCATGGAAATGCTGGTGTATTTCCTAAATCTGTTTTGGAAGAGGATAGCATTATGTTAGATAGATTATATTTAATCAAATTGATTGATCAGTTGAGGAATTTTGAAGGATCAGAAGAGGATGAAGAGGTACTCCTTGAAAAATTAGTAAATTTGGTCACAGATCCAAATATATCCGATTATATATATTGGACAAACATGAGCTCCGAGGAAATAGCTGATAAAGTACTTAGTTACAAACCTATTATCCTTCCTGATTTAAGAAATTCTTAGTCTACATGAAATTTTTAGTTTTAATGTAACGCATATGTGGAATACATACATGTACTATGTGTAATAAACGACCTAATAAGAAATGTTGATTATTTGACAAATTATAACTGAAAGGAGTGATGAAAATGAAAATTAAGAGTTTAGTTGAGAAAAATGGGTGGAGTTCAAAGGTTTACATTTGAACCACTGATTCCTACATCTAGAAAATCAATGTCTAAATTTTTAGATATTACTAAAGAAGAATTTTCAGATTATTTGGATTATCTTGAATTATTTGGTGGAGAGACAGGATTTATAAAAGAATTTAAGTTAACCCCATATAGTGATTTGCCTGAATATTGTTATCCTGATGACGATATTCCTGTGGGTGGTAATATCGAATGGAATGGTGGTGATTTAGGTTTTTTTATGGTGAAAATATAAACTACCAAAAAAATTCCCAAATTAGTGAAAGGCTTGAAAAATACAAAAATAGAATACCAGATAATTTTCTACCAATATCAAGTAATGAATTTGGTGATTTGATTTGTCTATGTACTCAAGGAGAAAGAATTGGGCAAATTTTCTATTGGGATCATGAAAATGAATGGGATGAAGAAGATTATTTTTGATGAATTTGGTGTACAAATGCCTGAAGAAGTAAAATTCCAAAATATCTATTTAATTGGTAAAAATCTATATGATTGCTTTAGTAGAATGATTCCAGTTTAATAATTAAAGCAAGCTGTAGCTCGTATAAAACCTCCAGTCTCGAAGTAGGTTGTGTGCTGTGTTCAACCTCCGCTACATCTACGACGCACTGGGCAACCTGATCTACCGCCAGTTGACTAATGGCGAGAACCAATATTACCAATACGATTTAGAAAACGAGTTCGTCCGTGCTGAAATCAAAAAGACCGCCGGTAACACCGAGATCTGGACATATTCGTGATGCTATTCAGTAAGGATGCCCTGATATCGTAACATTGCAACGAAGTGGCTCTGCGAATAAGAAAAAAGTCAAAAAACGGAGAAGAGAGAGTTTAAAAGGCCATAAGTGTCAAAAAGGTAAAGATAGGGATGAATGGAGAATGGCAATGTTTAAAGAGGGTGGAAAAAATAATAACTGCCCAAATAATGTTGCAGATGTTTTCCACATTAGCCCAAGTGATAATCGGGGAGCGGGTTCATCTATAAAAGCAGCATTATCGCATTTGTCTGATGGTGTTCAAGTAAAATTCAAGATAATCTAACCAATATATGGAGGACTTAAAAGTATGAATATAGACTTTAATAAAATTGCTGAATTTTTGTGTTACAAAAAAATCAGAAAAAGAAGATTGCTATTCTTCAAAAAGAAATTTTCTTTTAATAATTCCAAGAGTAGAGAAGCGCTTACCGACTTAATTAGTAGTTTATTTGTCAATAAGATATATGAACCTTTCAAAATCATTATTCCTGCTATTTTGCAAGTGAAATTTGAAGAGGATTTTGAAATATGGGGAGATGTAGAATATATACTTGGTCTTTTGAATGAGTCTCCTATTATTTCTAGTGATCAGAAAAAGCAATCTTTTGAATTACTAAAGTCTGTAACCGAGTATAAAAGCAAAAAATGTGCTCAAGAAGGATTAGATAATTATTTTGCACGACACCTATCACTATATTTTGTTGAAGAAGGAATGGAAAATGTGAAGGAATCAATTGAAGATGATGACCTTGAACTTGAATACTTTATGAGGTTAGGACTATTATCTGCTGCTTCTGTTGTTAAAATCATCTGCAACTCTACTAATGATTTATTAGAAAAACAAATGAACGAGATTATTTTGAAACAAATTCAAGCATTACATGAAGAAAAATTGTTGAAATATAGTTAAAAACCAGCAAGCTTTAGCCCGCACAAAACCTTCAGTTTTAATTAACCAGATTGTTCCTAGATAATAGATATAAAAATTGAATGAAGTATATTAATTTATGGATAATTTCAAAAAAATTCTTGTGGATATACAGGATTTAATCAAATCTAGTAATGGAAACTTAATTAATTATGGAAAATCAAATTTTATTTTTCAAAAAAAGATATGATGTTTCTTTAAATGAGATAAATGATTTTTGAGAAAAAAAATATAAAGTCAAATTCCCTAATATATATAGAGAATTTCTTCTAACAGTAGGGTCTTGTACTTTGTTTCAAGATGAGTTACTACCTGGATTCGATTTTTTTAGCTCCTAACGAACTTTATGATTGGTCACAACAAGTTTTTTTGAAGGAACTGATTGTAATTTATTCCCTAATATCTTAATTACAATTTCCATTCCAAGAACTGGCGAGCAAGCTGGGTTCCTTCTTACAAAAGAAAATGAAAATTTTGGTGTTTTTTTTCCTGATATTCCCCCTGAAGAGTGGGAAGAGGATACTGAATTTGAAAAATTTGAAGACTGGCTAGAAAATTTGATGAAAGAAAAACTAGAGGAAATTTAAAAAATTTTGGATAACCAATTTTAAAAATATTTATCATTTAGCAAATCTAACAAAAATAACACCATGCCGTCTGAAAACACTATCCTAACCCTTTTCAGACGGCTTTTCTCGTTCTTTAACAATTCAACTTCTCACTACCGTTTACGGACGCGACGGCAAAAAGCTGCGTGGTTTCGCCTACCGAAATCACATCATGATCGAACACAGCCAGCCCGACGGACTGGTGTCTCGCTACGAATACGATAGCTACGACCCCTTGGCACAGGTATGCAACTGGACCAGTATGCCGACCGTGAGACGGGGCTGCATTACAACTTCTTCAGGTATTATGCGCCTGATACAGGTCGGTTTGTTAATCAGAATCTGATTGGGTTGGATGGTGGAGATAACCTATACTTATTTGCTTTCAATAGCCAGATATGGGTCGATGCACTGGGACTTCCCAAAGCTCCATGGGGGAAAGGTAGCTTTGATTCTTGGTTTGATAGTGCAAATGTTTCAGATATTCGCAAGCTATGGCAGATCCAAATACTAAGAATGCAATACCAAATGCTTTGAGAAATGGTGGAGGATTCCATGAATGGTTCCCCGTTTCAATGGCGGATAAATTGGAAGGAGTATAAACTAAACCTGGTACCACTATGAGGATTAAGAATTTTGCTGAAAAGTTTACTTGTGGTGGTAAAAAATCTGTTGGGGGATGTTGAGGAATATAGATTAATACCCTATTATGTTAAAATATAATTAATATTATTTATGAATAAAAAGAGGATGTTATATGATTGATTCAACAACTAAAGATATGATTTCTGTGTGGATGGGGACATCTTTTAAAACACCTGATGAGTTTAATGAATATACAGATGGAATGGAGGACTCAGATTCTCATTGTCCAGCTTTTGCAGATTTTGGAGTTTCATTTATTGATTCTGATTATTTTGTGGCATTCCAGACAGATAATGGGGAAATTGTGCCAGTTGAAGTGTTAGCAGAAGAAGTTGGGGCACACTCCAATAAAGTTATAAAAGATATTGTGAAAGGAGCAAAAGAGAAAGGAATAAATGAAGGTAATTCTTTATATTACTATTCTAATGCAACATTTTATGAGGAAAATCCAGGTAAACTTTACAATGATTTGAAGTTTATAGGAACTTTTAAAGACCCAAGAAAAAAATATCGCTAGTGATAGTGAAACATTAGTCAGGAAATCCACCCGGACGGCAGATATACCTATATCTACATCGATCCCGACAGCTACGAACCTTTAGCTCAAATCTTTGACAACGCCAAAGACGGTGAAAGCAGTATTATGATGAAGAGACTGGGCTGCATTACAACCTGATGCGGTATTACGAACCTGAGACCGGGCGGTTTGTGAATCAGGACCCGATTGGCTTATGGGGTGGGGAGAATCTTTATTGGTTTGGGCCTAATGCTCAAGTTTGGGTGGATTTCTTAGATCTTGCAAAAAATATCCTCCAGCAAGAAGACCTGGAGGTTATAGAACCTATGACATGGATTCCCATGGCAGATTGAGCCCCAAGCAAATTAAACGAGCACTAAGTCAAAGTTACACGTATTTCAGAGAACTAGGAGCACTTTAAAATGAATAGACATGAATTAGAAGCCTTATATACTTTAAATAATCCTGCTACTAGCCAAGCTATAAAAATGTTACCTCCAGAGTGGCATATTTTATATCCTTCATATCTTCAATTTTTAGAACTAAGCAATGGATTATTTGGAGATGAGATAACCCTTTTGGAAGCCGAGGATATCCAACAAAGGAATATTGACTATGAAGTAAAAGAATATTTGCCGAATTTTCTTATGATTGGAGATAATGGTGGAGGGGTTGCCATTCTGATGGATAATAAAAATCAAAATATTTTTGCTGTGGGCATGGGAGTAATGAGTGAAGACTCCTTAGAAAAAATATCATCTTCTTTAGAAGACTTTCTATTAGTAAAAAAAGGAATGTTTAATTATTAGCAAGCTGTAGCCCGCACAAAATCTTCAATCCTGACGTAGGGTGTATGCGGTATGCACGAGGTTTCTGTTTTTCAGACAGTCTCAATCCGTTCTTTGAAACTGCCTGAAATATTGGTTCTTTAATAATCCGATTATTGATCAGCATCAAGGCCGTCTGAAATATTTGTTCTTTAAATAAACATTTTTAAAAATATACTTGAACTGCACCAATTTCTAAAAAGTAATAGTAAGAAAGGAAAAAAATGATGACTCTTTATCAAATATACTCTGCTGTTGATAATGAAGAAGCGTATGTGGACTTAAAACAGGATGATAGAAAAAAATTGTAGAATTTATTAATTACAATAAAGGTAATTATACAGATGAAGCAGTTTTTTTATAGCTCAGAGTGGATATACCTCAAAAAAATATTTCTAATACAGATTTTTATTCAAACAATTCCTAAGATGTTATTGTTCTCTGAAACTTTCATTAATAAATTGGCTGATAAATTAAAAAAATGAATTAGATTTTTTTCCGGCTAAACTTAGAATCAAGAATGATGAATTTAAATTTTTTTCCTTGGAAAAAAATTAAATTAACTGCTGAATTGGTAAATATGGAAAAAAATCAAATTTTTTATGAAATAGATGGAGAGAAATTTATCGATTATCCACCTGTATTCTTTGAAAATATATCTGGCTTCGAGTTTTGTGCAAAAGATATAAATGATGATTTAATTTGGGCTTTTTCTGATAAATTCAAAGAATTAGTTGTGAGTAATAATTTGAAGATGGAATTTCTTCCTCTAACATGAAATATTCTGTAAGTAAGTTATAGCAAGCCGTAGCCCGCACAAAATCTTCAATCTTGACGTAGGGGACGTGCGGTACGTACTCGGTTTCGCCTATCAAAACCACATCAACGAAGACGGAGAAAACCGACAACAATCTCACTACTTCCACAACGATCAAATCGGCATACCGAAAGAGATGACCGACATCCATGGCAATCTTCTGTGGTACGGAGAATACACCGCCTTGGGTCGTCTGAAAGTACGAGCGGGTTTACAAGAATGTGTATCAACCGTTTAGACTGCAAAACCAGTATTATGATGAAGAAACCGGTCTGCATTACAACCTGATGCGGTATTACGAATCTGAGGCTAGGCGGTTTGTGAATCAGGACCCGATTGGGTTGTTGGACGGAGGGGACAATTTTTACAAGTTCGCTGTTAATGCTCAAGGTTCGATTGATCCATTGGGCCTTTCTCGTAATAGGTTGGCTACAGTTGGAAAAACACCATCAAAAGTAAGTCCTACAGATAGGGCTGTAATGCAACGCATGTTAAGTGCTAAGGAATTGTGTGGCATGACAGCTGATCAGATTAGTAGTTTAAGACGTATAAGTGATATTCCTACATCTGCTCAATTTTGGGATGTACCAACTAAATCATGGCAGCCTATTAAATCTGCCCATATGGGACATGTAGGAGAAGATGTTGTGGATTACTGGAATAGAAGGGAAAAATTTTTGGTCAAAAATCGCCTGAAGTCAGGTCATGGATGAGAGATTCAAATAACTATAGGCTTGAAAAAGGTGCGGGAAAAGGTGGAAACTGTTCTCGTGGTGCACAAAATCGAAGTAGATACGATATGACTGACCCAATCGGACCAAGACAGAAATCTAATTATGGTCATGACTGACATATAAAATCTACATTTAACATTGTTTCATTTTTATTGAGGAGTTGTATGCTATGAATTTAGATGCAGTTAATCCAGAATTAGAATCAAAGATTAATGATTTAGTCTGTGAGACTTATAATAAACCTTTTTTAGAACAAGAAAAGTTATTAAAAGAAGCCTTTGAGCTAATACCTAAGCCCGTAACCCAATGGGCGCATCCAACGACAATGGTTACGATTGCTTTGTTTGAGTTGTATTATAAAAATCAAAAATATGAACAGGCTAAGGAATGGCTGAGTATTGCTTTAAGTGTTGCTGACTTAGGAACCACTAATGCAGGGACGTATCTGTTAGCTGGTATTTTTTATTATGACCTTGAAAAATATGATGAAGCTTATAAATATTTTGATATTGCTTATAATGATGCTGGATATTATCCATTTAGTATTGAGGACAAAAAATATTGGCAGTTTTATAAGCAGCGTAAAGACGAATTAAATCCTAAGAAAAAAACTCAAAAGTAAGATTTGATATTTTCAGACGACCTCTACCAAATCGCCATCAATATCACCGATCCCGCCGGTTACACCACCAGCTACGGCTACAACGCCCGATGGCTGCCCGAAACCATTACCGATACTTACAATACGACAGCTACGAACCCTTCGTACAGGTCCGCAATTCGACAATCGAAAACGGTGAAAGTCGACAACGAACCCACTACTTCCACTGCAACCAAATCAGTATTCCGCGCGAGATGACCGATAAAGACGGCAACTTCTTATGATTCGGCAACTACAACGGCTGGTGTCATCTGAAAGAGAATGAGTGGGTTTACAAGAACGTGCACCAGACGTTCAGACTGCAAAACCAATATGTCGATCGTGAGACGGGGCTGCATTACAACTTCTTCAGGTATTATAAGCCTGAGCGGGTCGGTTTGTGAATCAGGACCCGATTGGCCTTTCGGGCGGAGACAATCTGTATCAGTTTGCGCCTAATGTGTAGGATCGTTGTTGGTCATCCTCGCCCTCATAATGAAATGCATAATAGAAAATTTCATGAAAAGGTACGAGATAGATTAAAAATGTAAGACTTAAGGAGGTAGCAGAATGAATTATTCTGATGATATATTTGAAAAGTTAGTTGCTACAATCGAAGAGGCAACAAGTCAGGCGGCTATAGATTTGTTCAATTCGACAAATGAAACTTTTTACTTCTTTGTGTTAAGTACCACAGGTGAGGCACTTGCTCCTTTTGTGAGTGCTTGGTCATATGAAGCATTAAAAAAACAAAGCATTGCTCAAAATTGGGATGCTTACGATATTGCAGATTTTAAATGGTCTTCGATAGATAGTCCTTACTTAGAGTTTGGTTCACAATATTTCCATCAAGTAAACCAAGCTTTCTTAGATCGTATTGATATTCACTCATTAAAAACAGAAGTGGAATATGAAAAAGAATTTAATTTCCGGATTAATGTGATGGAGGAAGCACTTCATCGGTGTGATATGAAGGGAATATTCTCCTTAAATCAAGCTCGTTCAGAAATAATGATTAATGTTGAAGTATTACCACCCGATTATACAAATACTATTCGTGCGAAAAAATTAAATCCTATCGAATCAATCCAACTTTGGTTAAAAGAAGCTGCTGAAACTGTGGAATAATTAACTTTTCTTGATAGTAAGTAAGCCGTAGCCTGCACAAAACTTCCAATTCCAACGTAGGGTGTGGGCGGTACGAACGCGGTTTCCGATTTTCAGACGGCCATACAGATTCCTGAGGTTACAGTTTTCAAATCAGACGACCCCAAAACTCAAGGTCGTCTGAAAAAGGATGAGCGTGTCTATCGACATTCCCATCAGCCGTTTAGACTGTAAAACCAATACTTCGATGAAGAAACCGGACTGCATTACAACCTGATGCGGTATTACGAGCCAGAGGCGGGGCCGTTTGTGAATCAGGATCCGATTGGTTTGTGGGGAAGAAGCAGTTTTTATAACTATTCTCAAAATGTACAAGCTTGGGTAGATTTATATGGATTGTCGTCTGGTTGTAATGGCGGAGATGCAAAAGAGAGTAAACTAATTAACCAAAAAGAATTGAAATGGATTTTAGATCAGATAGGCACAGCTCCACATGTGTTTAAAGCTGATTATGTTGGTAAACGAGCCGTATCTCATTATGATGTTTATAAACAAAATAAAACTGGAGAACTTTTTATTAAGAAGAAAAAAATTCTTCTGAATTTATTAGAACAAGAATTGGTTGCAATGATGCTGAATAATTCAATTGAAGTAACATTTTATATGGAATCAAATGATTATATTAACATGAGAGAAATAGACAAAAATACTTAAAATTAAAAAAATGCCGAGTTTTTATAGTAAGGGAGATCTGTTTACCTCACTCAAACAAAAAAAGGTTCAATTTATAATTGAACACTCTTACTATTCTTTTTGGTATAGATAAAGAGGAAAAATTTAAATGAAAAAAATTAATATAATTATACAAAAAAATAGAAGACATAAAGAAAAAAATTTAAACTATATATTTAAAAAAATATAAGCTAAATAAAGAGCTTATAATTTACAGCTGGGCCAACGATGAGGCTTCTCATGAATATAAAATCTCCTTAAAACAAATTCAATTATTATCTGAGTTAGGAATAGAGTTAAAAATCATTCATTATAATATTTAGTATAAGTGTGGATTACTTTCAAGATCTAACAAACCCCAAAAGCAGTCTGAAATTCTAAACCTTCACTTATCCATCCTTCAGTAAGCCTTCCTCCTGCAAAACCAATATGTTGACCGTGAGACGGGGCTGCATTACAACTTCTTCAGATATTATAAGCCTAATGTGAGTCGGCTTGTGAATCAGGATCCGATTGGGCTTTCAGGCGGAGACAATCTGTATCTCCAGTAGGAACACCATACCCTATGAGAGCGTTACCTCTTGGTTCTAATTGAAAGCCTTATACCATATATAGGGTACTGAAACCAATTGATAATGTAGCTGCAAGTAAAATTATGCCGTTGTTCGGAGAGATCGGATTAGGGACACAGTATGAATTACCAAAATCTGTTAAATCATATAGAATCTGGGCATTTGGAAGAGGTGAAAATAGGAAAATGTTAAAAATTAATGAATTGAATTCATATCTTAAAAGTAAAGGAGTACCAGAAGATAGTTACTCAATCAATGAAGTAAATGATGAATCATTATGTATTGTTGAAGAAAATAAAAAATGGCATATATTCTATTCTGAAAGAGGATTGAGAACTGAAGAATATTGTTGCCAAGATGAACATTTGGCAATTCTATATTTTATAAATCGCTTATCAAAAATGTTAAAATTTTCTTTCGAATGAAAAAAGCAAACTGTAGCCTGTATGAAACCTTCAGGCCCGACGTAGGGTGTGTGCGGTACGCACGAGATTTCTATTTTTCATACGACCTCTACCCACTCACCCAAACGATTAGATTAGGAGGAAATTATGAAGAAATTAATGGTGTGGGGATATAGCGCTAAAAGTTTAGATGAGTTAGCGAAAAGAAAAGTGCCTAAGGTTTCCTTAGGGGAAGTAGGGATATCAGAGGAATTCAACCCTAAAAAAACGCATCCTGATTTTGACTTTCCATGGAGTTGGTTCGTAAAGGGACAAGAAATTCCTCCAATGCCTGAAAAGGTTTATGTCTGCTTAAAGAAAGCAAGAGGTGTTACTTTTGATTTTCTTCCATATAATGATTTCTTTATCATGTCAGCGCGTTTTTTGGAATTTATAAAAAAATATGGGTTTGATCATGATTTTGGTATGAGTAAGGTTATTATTGTCAATACAAAAGGCGAGCTATTGACGAATGAAATCTATTATTTAGTAAGAATAGTTGATTGGGAAATTGAGGATGAAATTATTTATCCTGATCTAGGAATGGATGAAGAAGGTTTTTCGCTAGAAGCATATACTAATTTAGAAAAGGATATTTTCTTGTCTACCAATCATAATTATTCAGGAACGCTTATGGTGTCAGCAAATTTAAAAGAAAAAATATTAGAAATGTTCTCCTTACCTTTTCTTTATACGTTGAAGGAATGGAAGGAGCAAAATGATTATGAAATTATTGGATTTGATAAATTATAATAAAAAGGAAACTTAAATGTCAAAATTACTTTTTACTCCTTCTAAAACGCCACATAGCATTGGTTATATTGGAGGAGGAGCCGAACATATTCCGTTAGAATTATGGCCTAAAGTTCCAAATTCTGATGCCTATCAAACGCATCTGTTTACTCTTTATTCTGACTTTTTACCTGAAAATGTATTCCCTCGCAGAAATTATTATATTTCTGTTTTTATTTCCATAGAGGAGCATGCACTAGGAGGGGTGAAAGACTCTATTTCATCTAAATATACTGTTAATTGTCAGGATGATTTAATTTTACTAAATGATGGTTTTAGTTGCGCTGTCCTTTATGAAAGGGAAGAAGCTATCAACAAGCAAGATTTAGGAAATATTTCTTTGGAAAGAAAATTTTTTGAAAGGCTTGATGAAATTGATAAAGAAGCAGATGCAAAATACAATGAAGATGAACATTTATTCTTTGAAGATAATGGAATGGGATTGGATGTATCCAAAATTTTTGGCAATCCTTATTTTGAACAAGATATAATATATCCTTCTCCTAAGTTTAGTTTTTGCTTGCAATTATTAGAAGAAGATATAGATAAAAAGTTACATATTTTTCAGAATGGTATTGGTTATTTTTATTATGACCAAAATGTTAAGAAAAAACTTCTATCTGGAAGTCAAGCAGGCATTTTCTTTATTCAAAACACTTAAGAATTAACATAAAACCTTCAGATTCAACTTAACAAGCCGTAGCCTGTATCCACACCAACCAAGACAACTACGAACCCTTGGCATAGCTACACAACAGGACCAACGAAGAAGGCGAAAGCGGCCAACAAGCCCACTACTTCCACTGTGATCAAATCGGTATCCAAAGAGAGAGGACCGATGGCGAAGGCAAAACCAAAGTAGCGGCAGGTTATAGTCAAACCGACGTCAAACGTAGCTACGGCTACAGCTACGACCGTACCAGCTACCTGACCCACAGTACCGAACAATGAAGACGGAGAAAGCCGCCAACAAACCTCCTACTTCCACTGCGACCAAATCGGCATCCCGCGTGAGATGACCGATGATGAAGGTAATCTGGTTTGATTCGGGGATTATTACGATTGGGGTAAACTGAAGAGTGAAACCAACGTAACAGTAACGGCGTACCAATCCTTCCGCCTGCAAAACCAGTATGCTGACAGTGATACAGGGCTGCATTACAACTTCTTCAGGTATTATGAGCCGCATTCGGGACGGTTTGTGAATCAGGATCCGATTGGGTTAGAAGGTGGAGATAATATTTATTTATTCTCCCCTAACATACAAAGCTGGATAGATCCATTAGGGCTATTATCATGGAATACTGCTAGAAAACAATTTTGGAAAGCAGAAGCAAAAAGAGAAAGGAACCAGCACATGGTAACAGGATTAGAAATCAAAAATTTAATTCAATCTCATGAATACAAAAGGTTATTAGATAAGACTGAATATGAATATGGAATTAAAATTTATGACAATGACGAAAGTATTTCACAAGAATGTAATTCTGTTGCTAATGAAATTAATAAATCAGGATTAACACCTGAGTTAATATTAGATTTTATTATTGAAAAACGATAAATTAGTTTTTAATTTCTCAAAATTAAAAAAATATCAAAATTGTCAGAAGATTACTGTGACTTTGAGGAAGATGAAGAAGATAGTGATGATATTATATTAATTGGTCAGGCTAAGACTTTCCTCATTGTAAACTCTATAGAAATTTTTACTATTGAGAAAAATCAGAAACAGATTTAATAAATTTTTTTGAAAGCAATTAAGATTCCTTCTTATAAAAAAATATGCAAAAGAGTTATTTGAATTTTACCAAGAGAGCCTAAAGATATATTAAAACTTTTACTACTCTATCTGTATTTTTGATATCTTTTTTATATCTCCTGACAAGCATAGACTGTGTTAAACCCCAACAGTGTAGTAAGGTCATCTGAAAATTTTCAGACGACCTCCCTTTTATATGCCCCTAAAAAAGCGAACAGATCTGGTTCAGCAAAAATCCGGACGGGCATTATGTCATCGTGTCTCTGGAAGGTTCGATAGCGCTGCGTTTCGCGCCTTTGGCGGTGGCGGAAGACAGTTTGGACGAAGACTCTACCCTCTTCCCGCTGGTGGCAGTGGAAGATGCCAACGGCAACCATCAGCGTTTCGTCTATCATCTGCTGACCGGTCTTGCCGCAATACGTCATCGACGGCAATGGCCGGGTGTTCTCGCTGAACTTCGACAATGTGGCGGATGAGCAGTCGCCCTTGTTGGAATTGTTGTTCTAGTTAGTGTTTGTATATATTCAACGGCGGGAGTATGTGGTGCTTTTTTGGTAGGAGGAAGTCTTGTAGGAGCAATGTGAAGTTTAATATTGATATAGGAACATGATAATTATGAGCAATAGTGATTTTTATATACAAAATATGATTGAAACTTCTTTAGAACAAGAAGATTTCAGTCAAATAATTATATTACTAGATTCGCTACCATCTAAAAAAATATACGTAGAGCATTGTATTTATTATCAAAAAAATATTCCCAAATAAAATAGAAATTACTGAGAATGAATTTAAATTTATTAAATGTATATTATCCAATAATAAATTTATAGTAGTTCAAAAGCATCTCTGATTTTCTGAGAGCAATATCTATACTCAACTTTAATGACCTACAAAAAAACAGGATATTTCTGATTTGATTTTTTTCAAAATCTAAATATTTTTAAGCAAAAAAATTGTGATTTTTGAGTTAAATATACTAATAACAAAAATTAATAGAACCCAATAAATTTTTTTATGCAAGTTGAGAAATTTAAAAAAATAATTTAGATGATTATTCAAGAAAATATTTATTAGATTTTTATTTTTTTACGAGAAAGAATATCTTGAAAAATGGCTTTAATGAAGATGAAATCAATGATTTTTATAAAATTATTGAGCTACCCTAGATAAAATAGCAAGCAGTGATCCGCACAAAACCTCCAGTTCTTACTAACCTTTGGCGCAGGTACGCAACTGGACCAACGAAGACGGCGAAAGCCGCCAGCAAACCCACTACTCCCACTGCGACCAAATCGGCATACCAAGAGAGATAACCAATAAAGACGGCAACCTTTTGTGGTTCGGCAACTATACCAGCTGGGATCGTCTGAAAAAGGATGAGCGCGTCTATCGGAATGTACATCAACCGTTCAGATTACAGAACCAGTACTTCGATGACCAAGTGTTGATAATGCTCGCGGTGTATATGATTAATGAAAGAATAAATTATGAATATAGAATTGCATATTGAAAGAGTACAATCTATTTTAGATCAAATGGATCTACAAAAGAAATGTAAATTTGCAGCTTGGTGCTGTAATGCACTGATCATTGAGAAAAAAATAAATGAAAATATGACTAAAATAACTAATTCAAATGTGAACTACCAACTCTGTGATGCTATCATTAAAGCTGGTTGGTATGATTTCTCCCAAATAAATATTGGAATCTCTCAAAAAGCTATAGAAGATATAAATTGGAATGATGATGATCCATTAAATGATATGGTAGAAACACAAGGAACTATAGAATTATTAGCTTCGATTCGAAATATGTTACTAGGTATACAACAAAAATCATCTGATAGTTATTACTTTGCTGCATGTGCTGAAAACGTAATTAACTGGAAAGATGCTTTAGTGAATTTCCCATACTCCGAAGATGGCAAAATAGAGGACGAAAATTTAAAACGTGAATATGAAATTCAATTGTTATTTTTAGATGATTTAAGAAATAGTATAATTACCTTACAGGATATTAAGAAATATAGATAAATGGATGCAAGCCTAAGTAGACTGTTTAGAAAGATAGGAGTTGAGTTGATGGAGTCACAGGAATTAACTTCTGAAATTTGCTGGAAAGTGTTTTAGAATGTACAGATTTTGTAGTAAATGAGGTGCCAAACTTATACAGTGCAGTAATAGAGAGATTAAAGCAAGACGATGAAGTATTCTTTATGAATTTTGTTGAAGATGAGGATGGTCAGGATGATTATTATGGATATGTCTATAATAAAACAAATGGAAAAATCTACGAATATGCGTTCCATGATGACAAATTAGTGAAAAATAGGAAGTTGTCTTTTACTGAAAAGAAAATTGGAGAGTTAACAACGAAAGATATTCTTGAATTACCTATAATAGACTTACTGTAATCCTTCTTTGAGGTCATCTGAAATGTTTGCTCTTTAACAACCTCATCACTAGTCAGCATCAAGGTCGTCTGGAAACTAACTTTTAGACGACCTTTGTTGTACCGTATTCAACCGCTGCTACGCCTACGACAAAGTCGGCAACCTGATTCAAAGTGCCGACCAAAGAGGCGGTGTAATCAACCTGATCATGTATGGGAATTACGATTAGGAGGCCCTGATACACGATCTAACTTAAAAATGCTTGATACCTTTACAAACTGGCATATCGGCACACAACAAATTTGGCCTCAAATAAGGAATTTACCTGTAGGTACTCCTATAAAAATCCGTATTCTATAGGATATTAATCACATTTATAATTGGAGATTGTTATGAATTTATCTAAAATAATTAAACATTATAGAAATTGTTTGTCTGACTTGCCTGATGCTCCTTTATACGGAAATATTCCTCAAGGTGCGGATAGGATAAGTGAACAACTAGAGCAATTTTTGGCACCTGAACATAAACAATTTTTATTATTATGTAATGGGGGTTCTTTTGGAGATATAGAATTATGGAGTACAGAAGAGATATTGGATAGACAATATAGAGTACCAAAAAAATTTACAAGATTATACTTATGAAATAGGACAAGTTTTATATGAACCAATTTTTTTAAATAGGCTCAATGATCAAGTAACATTTAATGTTAATAGTAAAAAAAAGTATTCCTTTCTCTTCGTTTATTGAGGAATATATGTTTGGAAGTAGATATAAATATATATTTGATGGTGCTGATATAGATGATATGTGGTACACCTTTCTACAAGATAACCCTATTTAGAATCTAAATTGTGTAAGGACGACCTCTACTAAATCGCCTCTCCCGACGGCAAAGTGCTCAAGATCAGCAACAACCTCGGCGAAGAATGGATGTTCGACTACCGCAAAGACCATACTGTCGTTACCGACACCTACAATACGACAGCTACGACCCCTTGGCGCAAGTCCGCGATTGGACAACCGAAGACGGTGAAAAGCCGCCAACAAACCAACTACTTCCACTGCGACCAAATCGGCATCCCGAGAGAGATGACCGATAAGGACGGCAACCTCTTGTGGTTCTACAACTATACCGGCTGGGGTTGTCTGAAAGAGGAAACCAAGGTAAAGGATAGCGATACCACCCCTTTCGCCTGCAGAATCAGTATACCGACCTTGAGACGGGGCTGCATTACAACTTCTTCATGTATTATAAGCCGGATGCGGGGCGGTTTGTTAATCAGGACCCGATTCGACTGGTGGGGGGATGCGTTTGCACCAAATACTCAAGATTGGCTTGATCTATTAGGGTCTTTGCTCTAATTCGAAATTACCTAATGCAGATAAGGCTATCATTGACCCCAGAAAAATCACGGGATATGCCTTAAATACAGAACACCCTGTAGGTGGAAAAAGCAAAGGTTTTTCAATCTGCATTAGGATTTAATCAATCAAATGTAGATAAGTTGATTAAAAAAAATCAACAAGGTGTTTGTGAAAACCCAGCAACTCCAGGTAAATGTGATGAACATGGGCAACGCTATACTGTTGATATTCCAATGACTGGTCCAATTGGACAGACCGCCACAGTTAGAACTGGTTGGATAATCGATAGCGGACAATCAATTCCACGATTGGCAACTACATATGTTTTTATAGTTAATTATTAAGGAGTTTATAGTGAAATATTCACTTTTAGAAGTAGTCAAATTGCAACAAGATCTTCCTGGTTTTAATTTACAAAAGGGAGACATCGGTGCTATTGTAGAAGTTTATTCAAATCCTTATGAAGAATATGAGGTTGAATTCTGCGATACTAAAGGAAGAACAATCGCACTACTAACTTTAAAGCCAGAACAATTAATGCCATTTCTTGATATATAATATTATTCTTATAAATCTTATAAGCAAGCCGTAGCCTACATGAAACCTTCAATTCCGCCGTAGCATGGGAGCGGTAATCATGCTGTTTCTGCCTTTCAGATGACCTCAATTCTTTTTCGAGGTCGTCTGAAACATTTGTTCTTTAACAATCTCATTAGCAATGGTATTCTATCTAGAGGTCGTTTTTCCTGATGGCTGAGAAGCTAATTGACATAGACAAATACAGGAAAGGATATATATTATGTTGAAAATATTGAATAATTCTTTGGATGGAATTGTATTGGGTCAAAAAAAAGGCTGACTTTGATGATGTTATTTTTAAATAATCCTAATTATTCATTAGAGTTTGATAGAAAACACAAGATACAATCTGATTCAGAATTGATTACTGTATCCTCCTTGAGGAATTGTGATGAATTTTGCTTAAATGGAAAAGTTATTAACTTTTCAAATCTTGAAAAAAATTTTTTTAGAAGAGGAGGATCCTCTAATAGAAGTTTCGGATGAAGAAAATTATTTTTTTATATTTTTTTCCAAAATATAATTTAGTTTTTATATGTTGACTATAAGGATAATTTGTTTCTGCAGATATTAATTTACGATGAGAGTATAAAGAGATTTATATGATAATAAAGGTAAAAAAAGTACTCAGACTTTCAAAAAAAGTAAACTTAAAAAAACTCAACTTTAAATCATGATAAATTAATATTTATTCCTTATAAGAGCATAGGCGATTTTTGAATTAAATTGTTCTCTATCAGATGTTATAAGAAAATATGACATATCAAACAATGTTATCCCGAAGGTAAAAAAATATTATAGAGATAAACAATTTTTGTACTAAGGTTTGATAATGAAAAAGTTAACTGAGGTTACAATTTTTCAATGATAAGAAAGTAGAGTTTGCAATATACTATAATGAAATGGACATATCATCAAAAAAAGGGCTTACTGAGTTATTAAGTCAATATGATGTTATTGAGAGAACGAAATCTAAATATCTTTTCAAAGAATTAGGTCTAGTTGTAGAAAAAGATCTGTCCGAATTTCGTTTTTTTGAACAATCATTATTAAAATTTTGGGTAAATTTGCATAGACCTATTACTAGCTGGTAATCACAAGTATGCTGTAGCAAGCCGTAACCTGCACAAAACCTCCAGTTCTTACGAACCTTTGGCATAGGTCCGCAATTGGACAACCGCAGACAGCGAAAGCCGACAACAAACCCATTACTTCCACTACTACCAAATCGGCATACCAACCCTTCCGCCTGCAAAACCAGTATGCCGACCGTGAGGCGAGGTTGTATTACAACTTCTTTAGGTATTACGAGCCTGATGCGGGTCGGTTTGTTAATCAGGATCCGATTGGAATAATCGCCTCAGAAAATCCCTATGCATTTGTACCAAATATTCAAAGGTGGATGGATATTTCAGCTGCAATGGCGCAAGTTGCAGCAGGATGTGCTATAGTAGCCCCTTTCGATGATCCAGTCGGATGAGCTGCAGAAAGCACAATTGCTCTAGTAGCAACCGCTGTATTAGCTGTAGGGGTTGCTATCTCAGCAGCAGTAGCCATGTTAAACTCAACATCACCCACCACATGAGGTACCTATAACTCTCCTAAACCTAATTGCCATCCGGATGTTTTTAAAAGACTTTCTGAAAATGTCAATAAAGCCAAAGATGTTGTTCAAAAGCTTGGAGGATGTAAACCAGGAATGGATCCTTAAATTTTATCAAAATGATCAAAGGATTGGTTGAATTTAGCACTCGCTCGTTCTATACGCGAGCAAATATATTGGGGTGGATGTGATGCTGGCCATCAAGAAGCAATGGCTGCCGCATGGAGAAATCACTATAAATGTAAAAGTTATCTAACATAATGGAGACAAATATGCCATTCCTGAAAATTCCTTATAGAGGTTATCCTAAAGAAGGATTGTTCAAAAACCTTTATCGAGAAAACATCTATACAATAGATGAATTTAAAGATGAATTTAAGTATTACGAATATACCCCAATAGAGAAAAATTATTATTGATGAACATAATTTAGTACCATTCATCTTTTTTTCACCAGAAGGAATAAATTATTTAATGCCTAAAAATTATTGATAGCATCAGCAATGGCATTAGAAATGATGATATTCCAGTAAATATAGAAGAATTTATTATAAATATACCTACCGCAGAAAACATCACTCATGCTTTAAATCTCTTAGAAAAAGATGAGCTTATAATTCTTAAAAAGTATTTAGAAAAAAATATTATTTGGGGGCTCATCAAATTTGATACAGCAAATAGGTGAACATTATTTATTCAGAAGTATTGAATATCTCGAAAAGTTAATAAATAATTCCTAAATCTACTTATTATTTTGTTAATCGAATACATAAGCTAAGGTTTCTAGAAAAATAGCCGTAGATTGGTTAAAAATCTAACAATCTTGCAAGGTCGTCTGAAAGAGGAAACCAAGGTAACGGATAGCGCATACCAGCCCTTCCGCCTGCAAAACGAGTATTGCGACCTTGAAACTGGGCTGCATTACAACTTCTTCAGGTACTATGAGCCTGATGCAGGTCAGTTTGTGAATCAGGATCCGATTGGGTTGATGGGTGGGACAAACTTTTATCAGTTTTCGATGAATGCGCTGGGAGGGGTTGATCCATTAGGGTTAGCTAGAAAACCAATTAGCAGAAGGCTAAGAAGGTAGTAGAACTGGGCAATTGGGGCAAAAAAGAAATGAATATACATGACAAGGAAATTGTTGGTTTTTTATATAAGAAAAATGATCAATTACTCGTATTACTTTCATCTGATGAAAAATAATATCTTTTTTTAATTCAGTAATTTTTTTCATTTTTAACAACGTTTCGGACCAAAAATATTATTTTTTTGATATATATGAATGGGGAAAAGAAGATATTCCAAATGAAATTATTAAACTTTTTTTCCTTGTATAAATCCCTTTATAGAAGATAAAGAAATATATAATTTTCATTATATAAATTCCTCTGTTGGACTAGAGGGTATTGTTATCACTAAAAAATAACATTTCTGCGCAAAATATTGTTATGCTGAGATACTACTGACGTCTAAAGAAAACTTGACCTACGATAACCGGCTATCAGAAAAACGACTTAGAAGCTTCCAATGACAGCAGCTATTACTACGGCTACTTCGATGACCTGACCCACTGGGAACTAGCCAACGGAAAAGTGCAGAACTACTTCTACGACCTGCATGACCAACTGGTTAAAGCGGAATTCTTAAAAAAAGATGGTACGAAAGAAACTTGGGTGTACAGCAAAAACATCTTATCTAACATTACAAAAAAGTGTTTCCATCCCTGCTGTTGAGAGATACTAGTACCCCAGGAACTGCTCCATTATCTAAACCAAGAATACCTTTGAAAGATATACAACCAGACCCTATAGATTGATGGTAATAAAAATGATATCAAATGAGATTCAAGAATTACTTAAAAATATTACAAAGTCTCTAATTAAAAATCGAAACAAAAAGAGTTAGATGCTTTAATTTCTAGACAGTTAACCCATATAGATAATATTGATTTTTCACAGATACGAAATATCTCATAGGAAAATTGAAAGTCTCAAATTTTCTTTCTGTTCATTTTCGTGGTGCTTTCATAAGCTATAGTTCCTTTACTAATTGTAATTTTTATTAATTGTTCTTTTATTACGGCAATAGTTTGTAATACAAAAATTTACTAATTGTACATTTATTAATTGTGTATTCAGATCAACGCATATACAAGATAATTTAATATCTAACTGCTCTCTTCAAAACTGTCATATAGAAGATAATATATTTTCTACAAATAAAAACATAATTTATGACAATGTTGAATAAGGCATCCGGGCCGCCTTTTTAGGTGGAAAAAAATTCCCATGCCTTATTGAATTACAGAAAGGAACTTTAAAAAGTGGCAAGAAAAAAAACAGAAATGGCAGGTAGGCGATTATTTTTGGCATTCCCATAGAAGATGATTTTTTTAGCTGTTGGACAGATTCTTGGAAAAATATGATTGGATAGGTGTAGCCTGCTTAATTACCAAAATGAAAAATTTCCTCAAAAAAACCTTCCTTTATATGAAGATATAAAAATAGATAAAAAAACGATGTTATTGCTGCTATGTTTTATTACTGAAGAATCGTTAGATAAAGGATTCTGGCCAATTATTCAACAAGGTATAGTAAATAAAAAAATATACTGAAACAATATTTTTCCTAATATTGATTTAATTGAACAAGGAAATATTATTGGTATTAATACCGAAGGTTCAGCTATTATTGATGATTTTATTAAAAGCTTATTTTTAGTCTAGCACCTTGGGATGACTGGCATGACCCCGAATACCTTGATAAACTTCTTATTTCTCCCGACAAAAAAACCTGAAAAATCTTATCTATAAGAACAAATGATCTATTCCAACTCAAAGCTTATCCTGTTATTGAAATGTAATTAAATATTGAAAAATACTTAACACGATATCTTAACATTTGAACACAAAATACTAGCCGTTCCAATTGCAGAACCAATATGCCGACCGTGAGACGTGGCTGCATTATAACTTCTTCATGTACTACGACCCGAACTGCGGACGATTTATCAATCAGGATCCGATTGGGTTGGAAGGAGGCTTTAACGTTTATCAGTTTGCACCGAATGCTCAAGACTGGATAGACCCAAGTGGAAATATAGCTTTTGTACCAATTCTGATTGCAATGGGCGTGGGCGCACTCACGGGTGCGGCAACTGATGCGGGTATGCAGGTCGCTTCTAATGTGATTAATGGTAAAGGTTAGAACGACATTGATTATGAAAGTGTTGCACTCGGTGCCGGTATTGGTGCGATAGCAGGCCCTGTATTAGGCAAGGTAGGTAAATTGGCCATAGGTAAATGCCGAAACGCTTATGGCCCTTTTAGAAAATGGTATAGGAGAAAACCATCTTATAGTAGATCAGGAGGGTTTCGAACTAATAACTCTATTTCGTGGGGAGCTTCTCCGGCTAGAAATGGTAGATATGTTAACCAAATAGGAAATCCCCAATTGCGTCAATTTAATCAGTATATTCGCAATAAAAGACTTCCTCCAGGTCGATTATGGTGGATGACACGAGACACTGGACATTTCAATATTAAAAGGTAAATATATAAATTAAGGTGAACTATGTATACAAAGATTAAAAGAGAGAGCAGTGAAAAAGAGACACAAAAAAATTTGAAAACTCTTCTGAACATAGTAAATAATTCTTCTTGTTATCGTTGTTTTCTTAGTACAAGTGGTCAAGATTTAGATTTTTTTAGAAAGCTAAAAGAAAATACTAAAGTTAATTTAGTATGGAATGGTAATTTAAAAAAAGGAATATTAGGATTTTTTATTGGGATTTATTCCTGATCGCATAGGAATAGTTGAATTTTTAAAACCAATTGATGAAGTTTTTTTTGAAGATACTTTATATGACTGTGGCCCTTCAACAGTATCTATAGTGATTATGAAAGATCAAGATAAAATTCAGAACTTTATAAAATCATTTCAAGCTTCACCTGTTCCAGATGATTTTGAAGCAAGCGTACTCAAAGACCCTTACGCTTTAATCTACACTATTGGAATTAGTGATATTGATGATGGTATTAATCTTGAAGAGATAGTTACTATGACAAGTTTTTGGGTGGATAGATTAATAGATTCTCATGAATATATTATTAACGATAATAGAAATATTATACCAATTATTGTAATTGATAGTGGAAACGTTAGTCTATTTGCCGATATCAAAAGATGCTGAATTATATTTAGAACCAGACGATGTCAAACAAAATGCTTATGAAATATTTAATAGAAATGGAGATTTATTAAATCCGATTATATTAAAGAAGAGTAAAAAATTTCTTTTTGGTACCTTTGTAAAGGAGAGTATACAAATAATGCCATATATCCCTAATATAAATAATAAGGAATACCTCTTGGAATTATTATTCAAATTTTGTGATAATGTTAAAATTGAAGTACCAAAAGGAATTAATTTAAATAATTTAGTCGATAGGTTAATAAAAGAAATTGGTTTTACTAAATAATCGTAGTGTCAACTTTTAGAAGAGCAAGTGTAGCAAACCGTAGCCCGCATGTAGGGTGCCGTGCCCCAAGGTACGCCCCCAGTTTCTTCTTTCAATGGCTACCAGGCCGTTTGAAAAACTTGTTAGACGGCCTAAGTAATCATATTCTTTAATAACCCGATTTTCACGGCTGCTGCCGCAACGGCTATTAGGAACAACTAATATTGAAGGTAAAGTTGCACCTCAAGATTTGGGGTTGCCTGGTGGACAAATACAAAATATATTAATGACTTAGAAAGATCAATAAGACAATGAATCAGGAGCAATTTATAAAAAAGATCAATATAGTTTTAGTCGAAATTGATAAAATGATTAATAATTGTGATGAATATAGTTATACAAATAAACAGCAGTTGATTTCTATAAAAAAATGAACTATATGACATGATTAATTATCTAAATTCAGAAAGTATTTTTTTCAACAAAATAAAGGAAAAAGAATTTTTTTATTGTCTCGGATAGTAATTGATTCTTGGCCATTTAATAATGAAGTTGGTAAACTCCTTGTAGAATTAGAAGAAGATTTCAATTCTTTGACAAGAAAAAAATATAAAAAAATGTCTAAGTTAAAAAAATTTTTGAATGAAACTCCTTTAGACTTTCAAGAAAAAAATTTTTTTGATGAATGGGAAGTCAGTTACCTTGATTTGATGGAAGTAAATCAAGGTTCTCCTTTAGTTGGAAGTCTATCCATTAACGGTCAATTTATTATTAAAGAACAGGGTTTTGGAGGACCTTTGTTGTATTTCAATAGAAAAAAATATATTCCAGTTTTTCATTAGACGATTTTTGCGTTGTTGGATTTAGGCTTGCAATATTAAATTTAGATGATTTATCAATTGAGTATATTGGTGGCATCGAAGACTTGGTTTATCTGAAAGAGATAAAAGATAATAGAATTTATTTCTATACAGATATGTATAAAAAGCACAGAAAAAGAATTTAACTTTATATGAACAAATATAACTCAAGGATATGCTATAAACATCATAGCCAAAGGACTTTCATATTAATTAAATTTAAAGAATTTATTCAAAAAGTATTGGATAAGTATAACAAAGCTCAAACAGATAGATACATGAGTAAGCAATTAACTAGAATTGGTGGTAAGGTTTTTGGAAAATACGGATCACGTAGTAAATGTGCATAGAAACTGATTGATAACAAAAACTTATAAAAGGAAATTAAAATGAGTATTTTTAAGTAATTATATAATTCAAGATTTAATCCAGAATGTATCTAAAAGGAGTTACAGAGACATTTAAATTTGTATTAGAAAGATATAATTCTAATGAAGTTTTTTTGCCTATACATTATATATTGATGACTATTGTTCATATCTGGGGTGGGCTGCTAACACTATTTCTCACTACGAAATAGAAAAAGTAAACTACCCAAAAGAAGATCAGCCTTTTATTAAATGGTATTACCCTCAATTTGCAATAGGACTTGGAGAGGTTCCTGAGAAAATAGATAGTATATTCAATAATGAGATACAAAATATTCTTAATGATACAAATACATTAATATCAGAAGATAATTTTTGAGCAATATCAGGCGGAAGTATATGATTCAATTATAGAAGGATTTAAAAAAAGCGATAGAAAATATAGATAAGAAAAAAACAAATAATGTCATATTTTTTGTTTCTATTGTAGATAGTGATAATGCTGAAATTATGGAAAATTATTCTGCTGAACAACTAAATTCATATGATAAATTTCTTACGTTCAAAAATAGATTTCAAAGCAAGCCGTAGCCCGTATGAAACCTCCAATCCCGACGTAAATAAGAACGCACATCCTAAGAGGGCTTTATAAAAAAATTAGGTTTAAAATTGGAGCAAGTAAAAAGTAATGGATTACTGTTAAAGGAGGTTGTTATGCTTAGCTTTTATGATTGCGATAAAAATTTATCTGAAATTGATTTCAATGATGTTGAGAAAAAATTAGAAGTATCTTTTCCATCTTCATTTAAGTCACATTATTTCAAATGGAATGGAGGTGATCCCAACCTTTCTTGTTTTGTCAATGATAATATCAATTATGACTATATTGAAATTCGTGACTTCATTCCAATGAAATATTCTAAGCAATTTGAGGATGATCCAGATTTTTACATTGGAAGGAAGAGCAATAAATGAATGGAAACTTAATGAGTTACCTAAAAAAATCTGATTCCTTTTGCTTTTTTTGATTGGGGAGGAATTACCTCTGTTTAGAAAAAAATAGTTGGCAAATTATTTATTATGTAAGGGATGTATGGAGTGAAAATATATCAAGAGAAGCTAATTTTAAAAAAAATTCAATTATTATTGCGAAATCATTTGATGAGTTTTTAAATTGTTTGGAAGAAAATCCTGATGATTAATAAACTGGCGTAGCGTCGTGTATATATAGTAAGTGTAACAAGCCATAATCTTAGGAGGGTATTATGAAAAAAAGTTATTAGTGTGGGGATATGCTCTACAAAGTATGGATAAAGCAGAAAAAATGGGATTACCACGAGTAAGTAGTGGAGTCTTAGGTATATCGGAGGTATTCAACCCTAAAAAAACGCATCCTGATTTTGACTTTCCCTGGAGTTGGTTCGTAAAGGGGCAAGAAATTCCTCCAATGCCTGAAAAAGGTTTATGTGTGCTTAAAAGAAAGCAAGAGGTGTTACTTTTTGATTTTTCTTCCATATAATGATTTCTTTATCATGTCAGCGCGTTTTTTTGGAATTTATAAAAAAATATGGGTTTGATCATGATTTTTGGAATGAGTAAAAGCATTTATTGTCAATACAAAAGGTGAGTTATTGACGAACGAAGTCTATTATTTAGTAAGAATAGTTGCTTGGGAAATCGAGGATGAAATTGTTTACCCAGATTTAGCATTAGATGAAGATGATTTTTCACTAGAGGCATATACTAATTCAGATAAGGATATTTTTATTGTCTTCCAATCACAATTATTCAGGAGCATTCATGGTATCAGAAAATTTAAAGGGTAAATTATTGGAAAAATTTTCTTTGCCTTTTCTTTATTCTTTGGAAGAGTGGAAGGAATTAAATAATTTAGACTCTTATTGGGATTAATATAAATCAAAGAAGTGTTGGATGAACTTTTTTCCATCCCAACATCTACTCCCTCTCTCGTGGGAGCGGGCAAAACGACAGCTACGAACCCTTGGCACAGGTCCGCACCCGGACAAATGAAGACAGCGAAAAACTGCCAAGAAACCCACTACTTTCACCACGACCAAATCGGTATCCCTCGAGAGATGACCGATAAAGATGGATCGACCCTAAAGGCTTGGCAGTTTTCGCAATACCCCTTATTGCCCCTGAATTGATTGCGTTAAGTAAAGCTGCGCTTGTAACTTTAGGTATAGGTATTATTTATGAAAAAAAGGGAAAAAAAGCTCTTGATACAGTAATGATGGCAGCAAATGGTAATCAAGTAGATACTGGGGTTGCTAATCAAGTTTATGAAAAAAATAAATGAGTATTTTTCAAAGCATGGAAAAAAATAATATGGTAAATGATAGAATTTCAAGTTTTGACGCTTTTTTTAGAATGTAAAGATCTATCAATCAATGACTTATTAGAAAAAAACTACTACATTCTAATACTATTATTCAATATGAAGCAGCAAAAAGACTACAATTTTTTTCAGTATAAAGAGATTATTAATATAATCAGAAATATCCTCTTAACTAGTCGATATAGTAAACATAGAGAAATTGCAAATTTTTATCTTGGGACAAATACAAGAAGAACTTGGCACTACGGAATTGAAAGAAATTTTTCTCTATATTAACTTACTCTATTCAAAATGATAAAAAGCATTAAAGTGAAATCATCTGCAATATCTTCTTTAGGACATCTATTCAAAAAAATATAATCTAGGAGAAGAAGAGTTTCGCACGATAGAAAATAATATTAGTTCTATTTGGAATATAAATAGATATTCTATAATTATTTCTATTGCATTTAGTTCTGCATATTTCCCAAAAAAAGAAATTATATAAAAGAATATCTTATAAAAAAAACTTAAATAGCAAGCATCACAAAAATTATCTCATGGGTATTGTATGGATTAAAAAGGAAAACATTATAAATCAGAATCAATTGAAAAATTTACTAATACATAAACTAAGCCAATTTAATGAAAAAAATCTTATATTTACAATGAAATTATTGCATTTTTTTAATTTCAATTAGTTCTAAAAAAAGTTATCCCTTATATTGAAAAAGACACTATTCACTCAAAAGTAAAATCGATGATGAAATTTATACTGAACTTAAAAAAATAATTTATCGGATGAATTTGCGGAATTAAGAAAAAAATTATTGGAAGAATTTAAATAGTTTCATGACGTATGCCCTCAACCGTAAACTTGCTTTCGTCTTCAAAACCAGTATGCCGACCGTGAAACTGGACTGCATATATGGTTTCAACAAAAAATAAGGATAAGCAAACGGATGTGGGTTCAGCCAAAGGCGTTGCTAGCTTTATGACTTTAGTATTCAAAGATTGATTTTAAGGACGATAATTATGAAAAGTAAAGAATTTATTCAAGGGCTTATTGAATATTTAAAAAAATAATTTGAATATTCCTGATGCTAATTTTCTAAAAGATAGGATTAAATTTAAAAAAGGAAAATATGTTTATGGTGAAATATCCTTTAGCAATTCTCGTACTTTCGAGGGGGTCATACTTCACCTATATGCATACAATTCTGAAATGGGAAATTTTTTCTCCCAAAATGTTCCTCCTTATGATAAGTCGTCAAATCCATATGATTTAGTATTTGTACAACCATCTATCTCGCAGGCGCATTTTTTTAAAGCTCCCCCTATTACCTCATTTCCTTATGGAGATACCATTAAATTACCTGAATCTGAGAATGATGCAAAAAACATCTATCCAGATGTATTAAAGCATTTGCAACAAGATCATATTCCAATCATTATGGCCTTCCATTCCGGTAGCAAAGAAGTTTTAAAATATTTAGCACTTTATCCAGAGGCTTTTCGTTTTAAAGCATTAACCGCTATTTTTATTATAAATAAGAATGAATTACCACTAAATGATCCTTTAATACAGAATATTTTATTGTTTGATAAAAAAGTATTAGAAAATAATAATGGATTGTTTAGCAAGCATGATTTGATCTTCCTGGAAAATTCTTTTGACCAAAAATTAAAACAACAAATTATGCAATAATTAGTCTTTGTAACAAGCCGTAGCTCGCACAAAACCTTCAATCCTGACGTAGGGTGTATGTGGCACGCACGCAGCTTCTATTTTTCAGACGACCTCACTATCCTCTTTAAGGACGTCTGAAATATTGGTTCTTTAAGAAGCTCATTACCAGTCATTTACAAAATGTAGTTTCTCGAGGAGCATTATAATATTATGGAAATTAAAAAAAGAGTCTAACGACTATATTATTAAATTTAACAACCATGAAGTCTTAGTTTTTTTGAATGGCTTGTTAAGTTCGTTGAAAAATAATGAAATTATTGATGAAGCTGAGCAAAAAAAATATTATATGACTTAGAATGCTTATTAGAATCCACATTAGAAGAACCTTTTATGGAGAATTATAAAGATCTAATACATATAGCTAAAAAATCTATTATCAATAATTAGCAAGCTGTAGCCTGAACAAAAACTCTCAGTCCTAAGGAGTATTTTATGAAAATCAAAGAATTAATTGAAAAATTAGAACAAAAAAGATTTGGTTTTTGTTATGATAGTTTTATAGAAACTCATGCTACACCTGATGAGTCTCCCATTATTGCTAAGTCATTTACAGAACTACTGGAGAAATTGGTTTCCAATGAAAAAGAATGGTTTTGGTTAGATTCCTCTTTTCAAAGCTATGGTGATGCTTATGAAGATGAATGAGTAAGTTGTAGCCCGTATGAAACTTCCGATCCTGACGTAGGGCATGTGCGGTACGCACAGGCACACCCCTTTAATATCATGTAAACAACATCCGGAAAGAAATTTATAATGACTAACTTTATATCAACAGGTAGTACTTATTGGATTTCAGATGAAGAAATTCAAATTCTCGAAAAGAACGCCACTAATGGAGATAAAAACTCAGCATTCAAATTATATCAATACCATATGTTTGTATCCTTAGATCAAGATTCGGAATTTAAATGGCTAGAGATAGCGGCAAAAAATGGACATCCAATTGCCCAATCCAATTTAGCCGATTTATTTTTCACACAAGGCAATAAAGAAAAAGCCATATTTTGGGCTAAAAAGGCATATAGAAATGGTGCCAAACTACCAGACGAATTAAAAATATTGATAAATATCAATTAATTAATAAGATTTAGCGGATTATCGTTACAAACCCAAAACTTCTGGAGGAGGATTAAGAAAAGAAGCCAAGAAATTTCTTAGAAAATCGAAAAAAAGTAGGTGAGAAATGCCCTTAAATTTTTTTAGGAGAATTTAAATGGAAAAAAATGGATACGTTAATTTTAACTTTTTAGATAGCAAATCCAATATAAATAATATATTAGTTGGGCTAGATTTAGACTATTCAAATAAAGTGATAGCGCCAGATGGTCATGAGTTAGCATTGGTTGCTTTCATACCAATTGAAAAATCTATTAACTATTGCACCTCAATTTAAAAACAGATTTTTCAGGATATGGAATATAAAGATAAAGCAATTTACGTTTTTTTCTTATTATGATAAAGATGATTATTTTTCTTGACTACATTACTGAAATTGACGATGCTATTCAAGGATACACGAGAGTTATCGTCGGAGATAAAAAAATCAGTTCAAGTTTAACCTAGATAAATTTTTATCCAATTAATCCTATTGAGAATTTAGATGAAATGAGTTTTCTAGGAGGACAACCTGAATATTTACAGCAAGAGAGTGATGATTTTCTAGAAAAATACATTTTCATAGCTCAAATCTTAGGAATGGATCTACCTGAAGGAGTAAATGAAATTTTTTATCTAACTGAGAACATAGGATATATTTTTATAAATCGAGATCTATCTGGTGGATTATTCTTCGTACAAACGACTTAAACAAAACTAAAAAGGATTTAACCGGACCAAAGAAGACGGAGAAAGCAACCAATGCGAAATAGAGCCACAAGAGAATTTATTCTCCTGTGTCTCGTTTCTTTTGATTTATTAATATACTTGGTAAGGCAATTGGAGCCCGTGCCTTGTATAAGTACTATAGAGAACTCTTTATCTAATCGGTAGAGGGTTCTTTTTTATGTTATCCGTCATGCTTTATATTTGAAAAATTCTTTCTATTTATAGTATGATTACTTTATATGTTTTTATTCTGTAGAAAGGAGCTCGTATGAATCGACTTAGTTTCTCACGAACTCAGATTTTAATTCTCCTTAGCGTATGGCTCACGTTCTTGTTGAGTTTCGTAATGCGCTTATCTTGGTCTTCTGTTATGCCTATCCTAAACGAGGCTTTGCACTTTACTGCAAAGATGGGGGCACAGCATATTTCGGCCTTTTACTTTGGTTATGCCTTAACAGTATTGCCAGGTGGTATCTTAGCCGACAAAATCGGTTATAGACGAACTATCTTGTTTAGCTTAATTGGTATGGCTGCGGTAACGGCTCTTATGAGTACCATCACAGACTATAACATGGCTTGGGGCTTGCGCTTCTTATTAGGCGTTATGTCTGGTCCTGTACAAGCTTCTTGCTTGAGTGCAATCGGCGATCATTTTGGACCTAACCAACGTGGTGCGGCTGTAGGTATCTTCATGAGCTGTACTTCCTTCGGTATTACGACTGTAAATCTTTACGCACCCTATGTAGCTACACATTACGGTTGGCAAACAGCATTCCTTGCTACAGCTATCTTGCCGTTGGCAGTACTCGTATTATGTTACTTCACAGTACGTAAGCCAAGTGCTGAAATCATGGCACAACGCGAAGCAGAGGCTTCCGAAGCGGCGGCTAAGCTCGGCGTAGGTCAAACGTCCTTGAAAGAGAACTTAAAGCACATCCTTTCAAACCGCAATATTCGTTGTTTAGCCATCGCTGGTTTCTTTGCAACAGGTACAACTTGGGGCGTAACGCAATGGGCAAACTTGTACATGGTTAAACAATTAGGCGTAACCGCTATCTACGCAGGTCAAGTTATGAGTGTGTTCGGTACGGCAGCACTTATTGCAAAACCAACCATCGGTATCTTGTCCGATATTTTACCAATCAAGAAAAATCATTTAGCCGCGCTTGTTATGTTTCTATTTGGTCCGGCTTTGATCTTATTCGCTAGTACATCCAATCCGAATATGCTCTTCATTACAGGTCCAATCCTCGGTATTGGTGCTTTCATGCACAGTGCCTTGACTAATGCTCTCGTAGTTCAATCCGCAGCACCTCATTTGCGCGGTACCACAGCGGGCTTCGTAAACTTGTTCAACCAAATCGGTGCTCTCTTGGCGCCACTTCTCTTGGGCAATGTCCTCGTTATGACGGGCAGCTACCAAATGTCCTTGATGTCCATCGCTATTGCGCCTGTAATCGGTGCATGTGCATTGTTCTTTATTCGTCTTAACAATGTGAAAGCATCTAATTAGGATATATAGGTACATAAAAATATAAATACTATAACAAAAGAGGACCCGTATGGGTCCTTTTTTGTAGTCTTGTATTCTATTGGATAAGCTTCAAGGTAATGAAAAACCTAGCTAATGTAATCGTAGTATAAACTCATCTCCGAGGGGATATAGTTAGAATAGGGATACGTTCCTATGGTCTAGGAGGCGCATTATAATCTGGTTGTGGGCCCCATTGACTCATAGGTGTGTTCGGATCTGGTAAATCTTGATTTTGTATATCAAGAGCCCAATCAGGACGTGGTCCTGTTGGAGGTGGTGGAGGAACTGGTCCATATACACCCAACTTAGTTGGCGCTAAGCGTGGTTGATGATACGCATATGGCGATTCTAGTTGGTTCAGTGGTTTGTATACACCTTCAGGTGGTTGAACCCCAAATAATGGTTTCTCTGCCGTAGGGGCAGGGGTATTCATCGGTTTATATGGACGCGGTGGCACATAGGGGTTTGTAAAGGTATATGTGATTCGCTCCATTTCTAACGCATTGTGCAAGATAAACTGACCTATTTCAGCGACGGCCGAGCCTTTCGGAGCTACGCGAGCACCTGTAGATAAAACGGAGCGGTGATTGTCTGCCATTCCAATAGGGGCACCATTTACTTGGTAAAACTTAGCAGGAGCCACATGCCAGTCCATGAGGTAAATGTCTTTAGATGTTTTACCACGATGGTATGTATAATTAGTCATATAGTCTGCAATAATGTTTTGTTGCTTATATAGACTAATAGTACGAGCGTGTAATGTATTATACGTCGGTCCCGCTTGTGCTAAATTGATGGTGCTCAAGTCGATATACACAGTCTCAGTAGGGCTATTATAAGCAACTTGGAATTGGGTAGGTTTGTTTTCTAATTCGTATTGTGAAATAGCACTAGCTGTTTGAAGACTAGCCAGAGCAATCACTAAAAAGGGATATAGTTTTCTCATCATTGACCTCTCTTATGTGGAAATAGTATACCATAGTCGTAGGTGTAATTCCATGAAGAGTGCATATAAAATTCCATATTATGTATATTGTGTATAACATGCTTTTATTATATGATTAATGCATAGTTACAGGAGGGATGAATATGGAAATCATCTGTTTTGGCGACAGCATTACGCGTGGCTACGATGTGCCTTATGGACGTGGGTGGGTTGAAATCTGCGATGCATCCATTGAGAGGGTAAACTTTACGAATTATGGGGTGGATGGCTGCTCTGTACAAGCCATGATTTATAATATTGAAAACTGGGCGGTTACGGCTATATCTGATCCAACGCGCCACATCTTCTTAATGTGTGGTACTAACGATATCTTACAAGGTCGAGATAGTGCATATGTGTTCAAGACTTTGGTGAAAGCCATTGAATTAGCTAGCACAAAGGGACAGGTTATTATTGGTTTAGAAACGCAAATCGACAGCGATATGGATGGTTTAGACCTCGTCGTACGAGAGGTTAATGAACAGCTAAAAGCATATGCAGCAGCTCATGATATTAAGGTCATAGATTTCTATACGACCTTGTTTGAAGCCGACCAAATCGGACAAATCGTCTTTGCTGGAGAAGTACATCCCAATGAGCTAGGCTATCGCTTAATGGCTTACAAAGCACTAGAAATTTTTACAAGATTATAGACTTTTTACAAGGCCTAAAGATCTTTAGATGATTTTGAAGTCTTCATAAGATTATAAAAAGTCCCCTAATGAGCTACCTCATTAGGGGATTTAGTGATTTATAGTCTTTTTTCATGAAAGCTTATGGCTTTCACAAGTATAATTAAATTCGTAACGAATTAGTAGTTAGAATTAGCGACGTGCGTTGCCAACCTTAGCGGATTGAGCGATTGCGTATGCAGTGCCTTTTACTAAGTCGTAAGCATCAGCACTGTTGCCAGATACTGTTACAGCAGCTACAGTGTCTTCAGTTACTGCGAACAATGCAGTTGCGTAAGGGTGTTGTGCACCATTTGGTACAGTTACAGCACCGGATTTAACGATGATGTAACGGCCGCTGTTGTTGAATACGTCGTAATGAGCAGCTTGTTTTACACCATCATAGCTTTCATTGTAAGCGAACAATGCAGCTACTTCACCACCTGCTACTTGACCCGTTTGTTGCATGGAACGCAATTTAGCAGCTGCTACAGCTGTTGGTTGAGTCATGTTAACAGTGATACGCAAAGAGTTGTTGTTTACAACTGCTTCAGTGATTACGTTTGTAGAGAATACATTCGCAACACCGTCACCAGCACGGTTATAAGTGCTAGCAGTTTTCACTTGGTAGCCATTAGTGTATGCAGGCAAGTCATATGTGTAAGTTTTGCCGTTCAACAATAAGTCGAAAGCGTTTAATTGGTTAGTTTTGTAACGAGAAACGTATGCACTGCCGTTGCCATTAGCTGTTACGGAGTTTACAGTTTCTTGGTATACAGGTTGGTAGCTAGGTGCGATAGGGTCCATGATTTGAAGACCTACAGCAGTTGTTTGAGGTGCTACGAAGATTGGATCGCCCAATTCTTTAGATACAGGCATTTGTTGAGCCATGTCACCTGCTGTGTAAGGAACCGCTGGCAATGGTTTGTAACCAGGGCGTGGTGCACTTGTTACGTAGCCAGATTGGTAAGCTGGTGTAGCCGCTTGAGGTGCTGCGTAAGTATATTGCTCTGCTGCAGCGCGTTCGTAAGCGCGTGCATTAGCATCGATGGATGCAGCGAAAGCGGAGAAGGACATAGTTGTAGCTGCGAATACTGCGAAAGCAGCTGATAAATGTTTTTTGTTCATAATAATTCACTCCTAAATACATGATTTTTACAAATAACACAAATACTAACATGTATTATATATGAAATTCTGTTAATTGTAAATAAAATATAAATTTTTTTCTTAATTATAAACAAATATAATCAAATGAGTCAAATATTGTACAATTAGCTTAAATTAACCCCAGAATTAAGCACAGAATGTCATATTACTATATAATAGTATTTATGAATAATGACATTATTATATCGAAAAAAATAGTTTTAGGCTAGACCTAAGAACAAGAAATATATAAATAAGATGAAATTTGCGGATTATATAAATTATATAAACTGAGATGGTGAAAGTTTCACTAGGGAGGTCTCATGAATATTAGCGTCTATTATGGACGAGCAGGATCAGGCAAGACACGTGCCGTATATGAACGGATACGTCAAGTCATGACCGATTGTCCAGGGGAACCTATAATCTTACTCGTTCCTGAACCAGCCACGTATCGAGTAGAGCGAGAGCTAGCTGAATTTATGCCTGAAAAAGGCTTTACCACGGTTCGTGTCGTAGGCTTTGGTCGTTTGGGGTACCAAGTATATCAATCGATAGGCTCCAAAGGGGCCGGTCAATCAAGCTTATCTAGCTTTGGCCGGTCTATGTTGTTGCGCCTTGTTATGAAGCGAAAACAAAAGGAGCTGGGCCTATTAGAACAGGCTACTAAACGTCCTGAGTTTTCTTCTGTGTTGCAACAGCTCTTCTCTGAGTTTCGCGCATTCCGTGTCGGTCCTAATGACCTTGAACGTGGAGCTGATTCCGTAAAAAATAAAGTATTACAAAAGAAATTGCGCGAACTTGCCATCTGTATGGCTGCCTATGAAGAGGAAATCACTCGTCATGGGGAGCGCGACATCGATCCTATCATGGAAATCGTTGAGGCTTTGCCTCAATCTCCACTGATGGAAAATAGCCATGTCTTTATCGATGGCTTCCATTGGTTTACACCTACACACTACGAGTTGATCTATACCTTGTTTGATTTGGCTAAGGAAGCGGTTATTACCATCGACTTGCCAATGGCTCCGAAGGCATTAAACCTAGCACGTCGAGGGGAACACCTCTTTAGCCGTCCTTTAGAAATATACGATACCTTAGTTGCTCGTTATGGTTCTAGTATTAGTTGGATTGGATTTGATGGGAAACGGGGGCCTCACATCGTACAAGAATTAGAAGCTAATTACTTTACTAGTCCTAGCAAGCAAAATTCTATTGATACTACTGTTCCACTCATTCGAGGATACAATCGAGAACGGGAAGCTGATGCGGTGGCTCGCCGTATTTTAGCCTACGTAGAATCCTCTCCAGAGGCTCGATACCGCGATGTATGTATCATGCTTCGCGAGTCGGAAACTTATGGAGATACCTTAGAGAAGGTCTTCGGTCGGTATGGTATTCCGCATTTTATCGACCGTCAGCGGCCTATGAAAAATCATCCATTAGGTGAATTGTTGACAGCCCTCTTTGATATCGTGCGCCATAGTTACAGTCGAGACAGTATGTTCCTCTTGCTTAAAACAGACTTGATGCCCCTTACCCGTGAGGCCGTAGATGAATTAGAAAACTATGTACTCGAGTTTGGTATCGACCATTATAAATGGGAACGTGAAAGCTGGCCCTATTTACGGGGCTTTCATGAGGGGCAAGATGAAGAAGGTCACGCTGATGCACCGCGTAGAGCTCGTGTCAACCAAGCAAGGCAAATCATTATGGACATCCTATCCCCATGGTTTGACTTTGCCGCTCATAGCGAAGGTCATATGGGGGCAGAATGGGCCGAACAGCTGTATGGTCTTTTAGAAACCTTGCAAGTGCCACAGCGTCTCTATGAATGGGCACAAGATGCAGAAACGGTGGGGGATCAAGAGTCGAAAGCCAGCCATGAACAGATGTACAATGCGGTTATTTCTTTCATAGATGAAATCTCTATGGTCATGAAGGATGAAGTGTTGACCCTAGATGAGATGATGTTGCTCCTCGAAGAAGGCTTGAGCGATGTAAATTATTCCATGATTCCTCCGTCATTAGATCATGTGGTAATCACTACCATCGAACGTGGTTATAGCCAATGGTGGCCTAAGGTATTTGTAATGGGCCTCAACCAAGGCATATTCCCACAAAGCATGGGCGATGAAGGCCTTATTAAGGATAAGGAACGCCAAGAGTTAGCCGATGCAGGTATTACCCTTGCTGAAGGTGCTTTGCCGAAGGCTTTCAACGAGAATTTCCTATTATACCTAGCTATGACGCGAGCATCCGATTCTTTGACGCTGTCCTATGCAAGTTCTGGCGAAGATGGAACCGGTCTTGAGCCATCCCTCGTGGTGAAACGACTAGAATCCCTTGGTTATGTAGATACGGCGGTAGATATTCCACTCTCCATTACACCTGATACTGAGTCGGATTATGTATGGAGACCTTTACAGAGTTTGTCCCTATTGTCTGAGCGCTGGGGTGCCCTCTTTAGTGGGCATGAGGTCAATCCATTGTGGTGGGGTCTCTATAACTGGGCTCGTGAAAGCGACACCTACCGTCCTCGTTTAGGGGAGGTGTCTCGTGGTATTCGAGATAATAATGATGTACCTGTCATTACGAAGGATTTAGTGAATGGATTGTTCCTATCTAAAGGCTATATGTCTGGTTCTGTGACGCGTCTAGAGAGATATCAGCAATGTCCGTTCAAGTTCTATGCTCAATATGGTTTGAAACTAGAACCCCGTCGTGTACGCTCCTTTGGAGCCCCTGAAATTGGTACATTCCTCCATGCTAATTTAGAGCGTTTAGGTAATTATCTATTAGATCATAATAAACAATGGCGTGACCTTAACGAAGAGGATCAACAAAATTTATGTCGTTCTGTAGCCGATGAGATATTACAAGAAAATCAGGGCGGCGAGGAAACAAGTGATGCCTACCAAAAGGCAATCGAGCAGCGTGTACAACGAACATTACATGTGACGGTAGACCGCCTTGTAGAGTGGTCCAAACGCAGTGATTTTGATACGAAATACTTAGAGCAAGATTTTGGACGTCAAGGGGGCTGGGATCCGATTCGCGTACCTCTTGGAGAAGATCGTTATTTACGCCTCATCGGTCAAATCGACCGCATCGATGAATATACCCGAGATGGTCAAACCTATGGCATGGTTATCGACTACAAATCGGGCGGCGCACATGTGACGGCCCAAGATGTATACTATGGCCTTAAATTGCAGCTTATGACCTATCTATTGGCGTTAGAATCCGCTTATGGCAAAACGCATGGGGGCTCCATGTCACCGGCGGCTGTGGTGTATTCTTATGTGAAAAATCCTAAAATTCCTGCCGATGCGCCTATATCTTATGAAGATGCAGTATCTTTGGCTAAGGAAAGCGATGCATGGCAAAACAGTGGATACTTCTCTGATGATATCGAGTTGTTGACGCATATCGACAATAAATTTTTGTCCTATGGATCTAAACGAGGACCATATGTACCAATCGCTACGAAAAAGGATCAAACTATTTCTAGTAGAGATTTGCGTAAGGTTAAGAATTCTGGCGAATTTGACGTAATGTGTCGTTACACCAATCATGTAATGGCTGACATCGGTCGCCATATCGGGGACGGTCAATTCCCAATTCAGCCTTATCAGTTAAATAAGAATAGACCTTGCACATACTGTGATTACAATACTGTATGCCGTTTTGACTCTAGCCGTAATAAGTATAACTATCTGTCCGGCTTATCTGAAGATGATGCGTTAGAACGGATGAAAGAGGTTCTAAACGAAGGAGGTGAAAACCATGGGTGTTAAGTGGACGCCAGAGCAGGAGTCTGCCATCATAGCGCCGAAGGACTCGTCCTTAGATAATCAAACCTTGCTAGTCGCTGCAGCTGCTGGCTCAGGTAAGACGGCAGTTCTCGTAGAGCGTATTATTACCCGTTTAAAAGACATGGATAACCCGTTATCCGTGCAAGAACTCATGGTTGTAACCTTTACAAAGGCGGCAGCTCAAGAGATGAGTGCTCGTATTGGTTTTGCTTTGGCTAAAGCCATGGAATCCACCGAGAATGCAGCCATGCAAGAGCGCCTTGAACGACAGCTCAACCTGTTGCCATCTGCTCATATTTCTACATTGCACTCCTTCTGCCAATGGGTGATTCGCTCTTACTTTTACAAGCTAGATATTAACCCTACTGCTCGCATCGGTAACGAAGCAGAAATGGCATTGTTACAACAAGAGGTGCTAGCTGATTTATTGACTAAATCTTACGAAGAAGGTCTTTATAACATCTATGAATTGGCGGATTTCTTTAGCGATGATAAATCGGATGCAGGTTTAACGGCGAAGATTATGTCGCTATATAACTATGCCATGTCCCTTGCCAATCCTGATGGGTGGTTACGAAAAGCCTTAGAACCTTATAAAGAGGCGATGACTATAAACCCTAGTGATACACTATGGGGCCAATATATGTGGGATAACCATGTAGCTGTTATCGACCGCATTCGCGAGCGCTTAGAGCGGATGGAACAAATCTTATTGGATCCAGTGGGCCTCATAAATGGCAAAACATATATGATAACCAACTAGCTGCACTAGGCATGCTTTCATCAGCTCAAACTTGGGATGATATGGGTGAAGCTTGTAAGCATACGGATACCTTTATTAAGGACCAGTTCCGCATGGGGTCAAAAGAGGCACAAGCCTTTGATCCTATATTGGTGGCAGAGTTTAAATCCTTAGGTTCCCAAAATAAAGATGACCTTAAAGCGATGCAAGCTTCTGTGTTTACCGTGCCAGAAGCTACCTTGCAAGACCAGTTCAAGGCTCAATATCCAATCATCGAAGGTTTAGTAGAGCTCACGATTGCGTTCCATAAGGCGTATCGAGATATGAAACAAGAACAAGGTATCATGGACTTTAGTGACTTGGAGCATCTATGCTTAGCCCTTCTCGTTGAGCCGGGCACAGAGGATGATCCTCAGCCGTCCGATGTAGCGAAGGAGCTGCAAGATACTTTCAAAGAAATCATGGTCGACGAATACCAAGATACGAACGGCGTGCAAGAGACGATTATCAACTTGATTTCTCGCGTCGATAACCGGTTCTACGTAGGGGACGTGAAGCAAGCGATTTATAGCTTCCGTATGGCCGATAGTTCTCTGTTTATGGAGAAATACAATACCTACGGCGACACTGATGCGGTAGAGCGCCGCATCGACCTAGCAAAGAATTTCCGATCTCACGAAAATATTTTAGCCGCTACGAACTTCTTGTTCTATCAAATCATGACGGAAGAGGCGGCCGAGCTTAATTATACGGAGGCGGAATCCCTCATTCCGGGCCGCATCGTTGCGGATGCACCGGAGGACTGGGTTGGAGGTGATGTGGAATTGCAGCTCTTAGATGTAAGTAAGGATACCCTCAGTGCTAGTGAAAGCGACGAAGATGAAGGGGATGACCCTGAAAACAACGAGCGAGAGCTAGATTTTATCATCCAAAAGATTAAGGAAATCCACGGTGCTAAGAAAAAGGTGCAAAATCCAGATGGTACGTTCCGTCAAATCGAGTGGCGCGATTTTGCTATTTTGCGCAGATCCTTAGCTGGTTGGGGTACTCGTGCCGTAGAGGCCATGCGCCAAGCGGGTATCCCTGCGGTAGTAAATGAACGGGATGGCTACTTTGAAGCACAAGAAATACAACTATTGTTAGCGTTGCTATCTATCATAGACAATCCTGAACAAGACTTGCCGATGGCGGCGGTGTTACACTCTGGTCTCGTAGGTCTTGATGCAAACGAACTAGGCGCATTGCGCCTATCTGGAGAGGGTTCTCTGTGGTCTCTCATGCCAGCCTATGCAGAAGAGGCTCAAGATGAGCGCTTATTAGCTTTTATTGACCATATGGAGCGGTGGCGCACCTTGTCGCGCCGTCACGGTGTAACAGATTTGCTATGGGATATTTATGAATCTCAAGACTATGTAAATTATGTAGGTGCCATGCCGAATGGTCTTGTGCGACGTGCGAATGTACTCGCCTTATACGACCGAGCTAAGGGCTATGAGGCCTCTGGTTTCCGTGGACTCTTTAGATTCTTGCGCTTCGTTGAAAGCTTGCGCGATAGCAATCAAGATATGCCCCTTGCCAATGTGGTGAGCGAAGCGGACAATGTGGTGCGCCTTATGACCATCCATAAGAGTAAGGGCCTTGAATTCCCTGTGGTGTTCTTATCTGGCGTTCAAAAACGGTTCAATATGATGGATCTGCGCTCAGAGCTCCTCATCGATAAGAATGCTGGTCTAGGCTTAAAGGGGTACTTCCCAGATATTCGGGTATCCTTCCCGACTATGCCGTGGTTCTACGTGAAAGATGTAAAAGAAGCAGCCCTCAAGGCAGAGGAACAGCGTATTCTCTATGTAGCCTTAACACGGGCTCGAGATAAATTGTTCCTAACGGGCTTTGTGAAGGGGTTCAAGAATTCTGCAGGTAAACTATCTAGCCTAGGTGAGCTCATTAACAATGTTGCCGCTGTAGAAGGGCAACAGTTGCCGACGGAGGTTATCACCCAAGCTAATACGTATCTAGAATGGTTAATTATGGGCTTTACCCGTCATTTAGACGGTGGTAATCCATTGCGCGTAGCCATTGAGTACGAAGGACCGACCTATTTTGACTTGCCAGATAAAAAATGTCGCATCAAGGTCGAAATCCACGATGGCTCTCTCTACGGTGACCTCGATTATAAAGCAGATATCGATGAAACTACCATCAATAAGGTACGAGAATTACAAGCTGTTAACTCTGTGGAATTACCGCAGGAAATAATAGATCGCTTTAACTATACCTATCCGTACAGCGACGCTACGCGGCGCACGGCTAAGATTTCCGTCAGTGAATTGAAACGACGATTCCAAGAACGTGAACTTGAAGCAGGCACTATTGATACTTTGAACGAACCGATTGTAACGGTAGATACAGGGGCTAAACGAGCCGTTTCAGATGCAATCTTAGGTCAAGCTATTAAGCTAGATATTCGTAATGTTGATTGCGATACCACAAGTAATGTTGATAGTGATGCTACAAGTAATGCTGATAGCAATGATACAAGTAAAGCTAATAATGATGTTACAAGTAATGTTGCTGTATCAACTCTTATAGTTCCTGCTGATGATTTAGCTAATTCCGTATTCGGCCGTAAGCCGCAAGCACTGCAGTCTGAAGAGGATGTGTTGACGGGGGCTCAATGGGGTACTTTGATGCATGAGGCCATGCAATGGCTTCCTCTTGCTCAGTATACTCAAGCTTCATTAACAAAAGAGCTTGATGCACTTGTAATGAAAGGGACTTTCACAGAGGAAGAACGAAATTTATTGAGTGATACAAGTCTATATAAATTCTTTAGTTCTGACCTTGGGAAGCGTCTTGTAAATGCGAAGCGCATAGAACGTGAATTGCCGTTCAGTATGCTTTTTGAAGGAAAACGCGTATATGATACCTTAGAGGATGGGGAAGATCTATTCCTTCAAGGTATTATCGATACTGCCTTTGAAGAAGACGGTGAGTGGATTCTCGTAGATTATAAGACGGACCGCGTCAAATCTGGGGAAGACCTCATCAAGCGCTATAAAATACAAATGGATCTCTACAAAGAGGCCTTACAGCGATTGACGGGGATGCCTGTGAAAGCATGTTATATCTATAGCTTCCGCTTGCATGATGCAATCATTATAGATTAGCCTATAAAAATTCTATGATTGGCATAAGGCTGTATGTATGCGTAGTGTATAAATCTATACAGAGGTAACCTATAGTCCAGCAAATATAAAGGGGCTGTAACAGAATGCGGTTTTACCGCATTCTAGTTGCAGTCCTTTTAAAATATAAGAACCATCAAGAAAATTAGATTTGTAAAACCTTATGTTTTCTTGGTGGTTCTTGTTTTTAGACGCACTTAAATAGACCTCTAGGCCTATTTAAATTTTTGTTGTTTAACCAGCTTCTTTTACAGTAAATAATGTTGTATTAACTCGTCCTGCTTGTATTCTGTTATGTAATTTTGTTAGATTGAATCCCATGGCCAACAAATATAGCATCTTATGTACGTTTCCACTACCACGATGTAAAAATCGTCTAAACCCAAGGTCTTGCTTTAATACACCAAATGCACCTTCAACTTGGATGGAACGGTTAATTCGTAATTGAACGCCTGTATCACTAATCAGTCTGTCTTGGTTTTCTGCCAATACAGTATCATAGGCAGGTGTAATTTCAACTCGTTTTACTGGATTAACTGAGGTTGGTTTCATATACCGTTGGCATTCTTTCTTGTATCCACATCGGTTGCAAGACTCACAAATATATACCTTTCGCTCAGATACAAATCCTGTTTTGTGTTTCGTCTTACGCGTAAAGGCATATATTAATTTACGTCCTTTTGCACATATAAATGCATCTTCTTCAGGTATATACTCCATATTACGAGCTTTACTAATATCCTTGTCCCAAGTCCTAGTTTTCGCTTTTTCGTAATATTGAGGCTTTATACAAGATAGGTAATGGTTGTTCTTTAACCAAGTTAAGTTTTCATGGCTATCATAACCGGCATCAGCTACCACATATGTGAATCGACGGCTATGGATCTGCTCTAATTGCTGTACAAATGGAATTAAGGTATTAGTATCATTGGGCTTAGGGAATACACCAACTCCCATAATATATTCAGAATGAACAGCTAATTGTACATTGTAGGCAGGCTTAAGCTGTCCGTTACGCATATGGTCTTCCTTCATACGCATAAACGTTGCATCATGATCTGTTTTAGAATAACTGTTGCGTTCACCCATAATATACAACTGCTGTTCGTATTCTTTGCGTTTCTCATATAAATCTTCTGCTCGCTCATACAATCGTTGCAATGGTGTTTTATGCTTACCTTTTCCTTGTACTAATTCCATATGGTGTACTTCAATTTCTTTAGCGAGGAAGGTATAGATACATTCATCATTCATACAATGGGTATCTAGGCCTAATTCATTCCAGATGTTTTGCTTTAATATGGCTAATTTAGATGGTAATGTATCTAGTCTTTTTTGTACTGCTTTTCGCCAGACAAAGGTATACTTGTTGGCATTAGCCTCTAGTTTAGTTCCATCAACAAAAACTTCATTGAATGTTAAGGTATCATGTCTGTTAATAGCTTCCATCAACTGTGAAAACAGATTCATTAAGATATCGAGTGTACAACGGGCAAAAAATCGTTGGAAAGTCATATGACTTGGGGCTGAATAGCCTTGAAGAAGCCACATATAATTAATATTTTCTTCGCATTGTTGTTGTATCATACGTGTAGAATACACGCCGTTGGACATAGCATAGACAAAAATTTTGAACAGAATGTGCGGTGGAACTTTAGATTTTCTTCCTTTAGGAGAATACAAATGCTGTAACTCTTTATAGTCTAACTCCTCCAATACAGCATCGAGTAACCGCACAGGCGCTGTTTCTTTTATCAAAATGCCATAATCCAATGGTAAAACTAGTTGGCGAGGCATGACTAGTTTGGTATAATGAGGTTCATTGGTATGGTTTTTCTTCATAATCTAATTATACCAATGAAGAGGGCCCTTCGGGGTCCTTTTTTCTTAGAAATATAAAAAACAAGCTATTAGTTGATCATATAAAATCAACTAATAGCTTGTTTAGGTTAAGGGGCTGTTTTGTTACAGCCCCTTGTGTTATGGATTACTGTATTATTTTGTGTTATAGGTTGCTATATAGTTTCGTCTTATAGATTTTTCTACAAGTTCTTAAATGTGCGGTAGTTTAGGCAAATTCAAAGCCTTTTTCTTTTTGTGTTTTGATGGGGCAAATACTTTTAATACCCGTGGCAATACTTCGATATCTACTGGCATAGATGGGCCTGGATCACCATCCATATTGGTTGCTAAATCATCAATATTAGATAAGAGCTCGATAGATGCTTTATTCACAGTTAATGTAGTTGTATAACGAGAGTTATAAATAGCACCACTAATGATGAGCGGTATCACGCTGAGAATATCGAGAATAAAGTATTCTTTGAAGATGATGATACGCATGTAGCCGTCATCGACGGAGGCTTCAGGCATAAACCGTTCAAAACTTGATACTACATTGGTAAGCAATGCTAAAACGAGAGGGGATTTACAGATAAAGTCGTCGTTCTCTGTTTTGATGCGGTATGTATAGTCTTTAGTTGTAAATAACGCTTGGCCTGCGCGCAAGAAGTAGGCGAGAGGGCCGAGTATGCTTTTTTCCTTTGGCGTAACCTCTTCTACTACCTTAGGGATAACGCCAGCTGCGATGTTGTTGCAGAAATATTTGTCGTTGCAGCGTCCGATATCAATTGTTCTTGTTTCATTGATGTCGATGCGTTTGATCGCTTGTGCTGGATTTGGTGAATCCCAAGTGCGCGAGACATATCGTTAACAGTTCCAACAGGGATAAAGCCAAAGGTAGATTTGAATCCCCCTTGAGCAATGCCATTAACAGTTTCGTTAACAGTACCATCACCACCCATGCAAAATACTGCATCGAACCCACGTTCGCAAGCGTCTTTAGCAAAACGTGTTGCATCGCCTTCTCCGGTGGTGAATTTGACCTCAAGTGTTTCGAATAAGGTACTCAATTTCCATTGTAAGTCGAGGGCATACCGGCGTGCCGCCCCGCCCCCTGATACAGGATTGATGATAACTAAACAACGGCTCATAGTGTACTTCCTTACTTTCAAAAATGAGATATAGCTAGTATCTATTGTTAGATCGCTAGATTGACAGTTTTAGATATGAGTTTTATAATTATATTGTATACACTGTATTAGATATTGTGTGCAACATATTTTATAAAAATGTTTTGTATAATATATTATACTCATTTTAACCGTTCTTTGAAAGTGTGAAAGATAGGATGAGTATTAAGGTTTAGGGGATTTAAATGGGAAGACAAGATTCTAAAGATAGATATAATTTGTCCGCGGTGGACTCTATTGAACGATTGCCACTTAGCGAACAAGTATATTTAACATTAAAAACAGCGATTTTAACAGGCGAATTGATGCCTCAAGAAAAGCTAAACGAAGTAAAGATTGCAGAACAGTTACAAGTGAGTGCTACACCTGTACGTGAAGCATTCCGTAAATTGGCTAAAGATAACCTCGTAGTTATCGTTCCTTGGAAAGGTGTTACTGTAAAAGCAGACACTCCAGAGGAAATTATTGCATTATATCAAGTGCGCGAAGTAATGGAAGGTCTTGGTGCAAGACTGTGTGCACGTCATGCTACAGAAGAACAAATTAAAGAATTGCGAGATATTTGTAAAGAAATGCATAAAATCGAAGATGCTACAGAACGCGTTGAGATTAACAGTCGTTTCCATACAATGATTGCTCATTACTCTGGTAATGAACGTATCGTAGACTACTTAGCAAGCTTCCGTGAACGCGTTAATCGAGACATGTACATCAGCTCCTTCAATGCAGTTCGTACACATGATTGCGATGATGAACATGATCAAATCGTAGACGCTATCGAACGTCATGACGAAGTAGCTGCAGAAACAGCTATGCGTCAGCACATCAACAATGCATTTATCTTCAAAAAAGCAAATGCAGAAGTGCAACACAAAAAACTTAATGAAGTATAATGTCTAACGTGCCCATAGGCATAATGACACAAAAGGCTCCGCCCATGGCGGAGCTTTTTTGACTGATAAAACAGTTAAATCAGTTAAACCCGTTAAAATAGTTAATCTAGTTTATCTAGTTTATCTAGTTAATCTAGCTAATTTAGTTAATTTAAGATAACTAATTAACATGAGTTTTTTTATGTAAGTTGTTAACAGTTTGGTTTTTGGTATGGTTTAGAAACTCTAACCTCTTATAATGTGATGTTAGGTGGGCATTGCAGTTTTTATAGTCAACGATGCGCAGCCGCACTAGTTGACCTACGTCGATTTGAAAGGCTTGAGCGATTTTAAACAAAATCTCTAAGGACATGCCAGAAATGCCTGTTCCACATTCTAGTTTACTTAAATAACTGCGGCTGATGCCGACGTGGCGAGCTAACTCATGTTGGGACATATTTAGAGATACGCGGATATTGGCGATTTTATGGCCTAAACATACGTATTGATGTTGTAAAATTGGATCTTCGTACGTATTAATCCGCAGTTCGGTCAATGGTGCCGTTGAGGGGTTCATAGGGACTCCTTCCTTTTCCCGACTCTCTAAATATAGTATACTGAGACTGTTGGCGATTGACTAATATAGAAAACTAGATAATTATCGGTTATTACAGATAATTACACGAATTGTGAAAGTCTTACTACCTATATACTTTGGTACTGTGACCAAAGCAGTTAGTATGTTGTTGTAAATAGAGGAGGCCCTATGGAAAAATATATAGCCGTTGCCCTCGGTGGAGCTGTAGGTGCATTATGCCGTATGGCTCTTGGTGAATGGGTGATGACAAAGGTGAGCTCCTTTCCGTATGGTACGGTCGTAGTTAACCTTATCGGTTGCCTCATCATCGGCCTCGTGTTAGGCCTCTACATGCAAAGCCAGATTTACCACAATGGGCTAGATTCTTTCTTGTTGTAGGCGGTCTTGGTGCTTTCACCACCTTTTCTACCTTTGCCTTTGAAATGCTACAACTCATGATGGCTGAGTCCTATGTACAAGCCTTATTCTATGGCTTTGTACAAGTTGTAGGCGGGTTAATTCTTTGCTGGTTTGGTGTAGTATTGGCGCGAATGCTCTGGGCTATCTAATCTAAGCGAATAAGGTGACTTGAGTTACAGCGTAAATACATCGATTTTTATATGATTATTTAGTAAGAGATTTAGATAGAATACCAGATTATAGAAATTATAGAGGAAGATATTATGAAATCTATTAGAACACAAGATGCCGTAGGGCATGCATTATTACACGATTTAGTTCGCATCGTTATCGGCGAGGTGAAAGATACGCCGTTCCGCCGTGGTCATGTTATTACAGAAGAGGATATTCCTAAATTATTAGACCTCGGCAAAGAGCATATTTTCGTTATGGAACCTGAAGATGAAGGCTTCTTGCACGAAGAGGACGTAGCTCGCGCTTTGTATCGTATGGCCGGCGGCGAAATATGCACGAAGGCCCAATGGCACAAGGTAAAATTGAAGCCATTGCAGACGTAGATGGCTTATTCAAGGTCGATGTAGAACGATTACATGCTATCAACAGCATTGGTGAGCTTACTATTGTAACGAGATTTAATAATACACCTGTGAAAGCAGGCGAAAAATTAGCAGGCATGCGTTGTATTCCTTTATTATTAGAGGAACAACAAGTAGAGGATGCTAAGAAAATTGCTAATGGGGAGCCTTTACTTCATGTAAAACCATTCGTGCGCAAAACAATGGGCATCGTTACTACTGGCTCCGAAGTATTTGAAGGTCGTATTAAAGATGCTTTCACCCCTATAATTGAAGAACGATGCGCAGAATTTGGGGTCACAAAAGTGGCTCATGAAATTGTAACGGATAATACGGATGATATCGTGGCGGCTATCGACAAGGTAAAAGCAGCTGGCGCCGACATTATTTTCTGTACCGGCGGCATGAGCGTTGATCCTGACGATTTAACACCAGGCGCCATTAAACGCTATGCAGATCGCGTAGTGACATACGGATTACCTGTATTGCCAGGCTCTATGGTTTGTATTGCGTACTGTGCTGATGGTACACCGATTCTCGGCGTTCCAGGTGGCGTATTGTTTAGCAAACCAACGGCATTTGATGAAATCTTGCCACGCCTCGTAGCAGATGATGAAATCACTAAAGAAGACTGCATTCGCATGGGTCATGGTGGTTTCTTAGGATAATCTTTGTAGCACAAAAAAAGCGGGTAGATCTACTCTACCCGCTTTTTTGATGTTCAAGCAGTTATGTTTTATTAAAATGATTTTTCCTAGTGTAGTCTGGCTATATCGTTTTAATGTTAATGTATCATTAAAATGATTTTTTCCCCAGTGTAGGATGGCTACAGCGTTTTAGTGTTAGCGTATCAATCATGTGAACTGCTTCGTCCAAGGTGATATCTTCGCGCTTAGTCGGTGTTTCGAGGACCGCCAAAGGGTGGTCTGTGCCTACTTCACCAGAGGGCAAGTAAATATATTCTTGGTTGATAGTATCGCCAAAGATATAGCCCGCTTGTAAATGCTCTTTATGAATGCGACTCATAGTCTCTCCTTACATGATTTGTTTAGCGTAAAGTCTAGATAGTCTGCAGATACTAGCTCTAGTTTGGTGTTTCCAAATTCCTTTGGAATGCGCTTAAAGGAAATTTGATCGTGTAAATGCCCAAAGATACAAGTATCTACTTTGTATTGCTCCATAAGGTCCGTAAAGCCCGAAGGGGCGTTGGACTCGTTGAATGGAGGATAGTGTAACAATAGCAGTTTTGTTACTGGTATGGTGTGTATATCTATTGTTAATGGCTCTAATGTTTCAGAACCTGTTGTTTCCATGTTTGTTTTAGCTGTGAGTTGTTCTAGGAGTGTTTCCACAGCCCTATCCATTTCTTGTAATGCTGATTCGGTGCGCATCAATTCTCTTTCGTAAATAGATTGGTCTGTTTCTAGTGAGAAATGGGAGTCACCAGGGCAGAGATAGGCACGAGTTCCACCAAAAGCGATGATGTGAGGGCCTTCTTCTGTTTGAATGAGCTCTGCTGTGCCATGACCTTGTAAAAAAGGTGATAGCATCACCCATGAGGTTGCGCATCTTGTTTGATGAGGACCACCAGTAGTCGTGGTTACCGCGAATCATATATTTCTTGCCAGGCATGGATGCGATTTCTTGTAAATCGCAAGCCGCTTCGTCGAGGCGTAGTGCCCAGCTCATATCGCCTACGAGAAAGACAATATCATCATCTGTTACATTATTAGCCCAATGCTCTTTGATGCGGGCCCAGTGATTATCCCAGTGGGGACCAAAAATATCCATCGGCTTTGTAGGAGGATTGCCAGATAGATGGAGGTCGCCGATGGCAAATACTTTCATAAAAATCCTTTCAATTATCTATGGTCAAAATCATAGATATTCAAACCTTATGTAATTATCATAGATGGTCAAAATTTATGTAATTAACAATATGCATGTTCAAAATATATGTATATGAGAACTATTTAGTAGCTATAACTATTTAGTAGCCTGTAAATAAGGCGCAATATCGCGCATGATTTTAGCAGCCCGTTCTTCGTCACAGGTTTGTGGAATTTTGTAGCCCACGTAGAGAGGAGTCGTTACATAACGAGCCACCACCTTGATGTAGTCATAGCCGTCCTCGAGATTATAAAAGAAATAATTGTAGGACTGGCTAAGGTTAGAAAGGGTGTGCAACACATAGCGCAGAACTTGTTGTAATCTAATGGCTACAGGACGAACTGGCGTATCTGGTTTGAACCGAATGTTGTACTCAAAGAACCCAATTATGGGATGAGTAGACAAGGTAATGCGTACATGCTGATCCTCGTGTAAGAGCCAGCCTTCCATGTTTTGCGCCGTAATATCCTTGTGGTAGTCGTAATTTTCTAGACCGATGATTTGGCTGTGTGGATGGCGAATGGATCCGCCAGACATATAGCCATGGTTTTTAAAGAATAGTACGGATTTAAACTCCTTGCGTTGACGAGTTTCACGCCACTTATCGAGGCCGAATTGCAGGATGTGTGCTGCTTCGTCAGCAGGTAAGGTAGAAAACTCGCCTTCATCGGTTTCTGTTTCGATGATAACCGTAGGCCAAGTTTTTTCTAGCACAGGGTATTTGTTCATAAGCCAAATAATATGGCCTGATGTATCGAGGATGTCCGTTAACTTTGAACGGTCACAGAAGGGGCAACGCACTTGTTCATCGCGAATATTGACGGGTTTTGTGCGCCCTAATTCAATATTAAATCTAAGTGGTTTGTTCATTATGTGCCTCCTTCCATGCACGAAAATCTATCCTCTTAATGATACCACAACTAGCGCATTCGCACACGAAATAATGGTATAATAATATAGTGTTATTTTAACGATTAAGGAGGCCCTATGAAACCGACGACGCTCGTATTTCCTATTGATGAACAAAATCGTATATTACTAGGTCGTAAGAAACGTGGTTTCGGGGCTGAAAAATATAATGGCTTTGGCGGTAAATTAGACGACGGTGAAAGCTTCCGAGACTGTGCTATTCGCGAATTATTTGAGGAATCTGGCCTTCATGGTCGCCCGGAAAATTTAGAATGTGTGGCTGCCTTTGATTTTCAATTTCCTTTTGATGAAAGCTTAACCCATGTAGGTTATGTATACTTTTTGCGTACTTTCACAGGCAATGTTGAGGAAACGGACGAAATGGAGCCTCATTGGCTAGAACCAGATCAGATTCCCTACGAGCACATGTGGGGTGGGGACCGCCAATGGTTGCCGATGCTGCTAGAAGGCAAGAAGTTAAAAGGACCTATCGTGTTTGATCGAGACAATAGTACAGTAGATAAAATGGACATAACCACCGTTGACACCGTCCTTGAAAGCGAGCACTTGGCGCGCATTGATCTGTATATTAATGGTTAATCTATTGATATTGAATATATTAGCTAATGTAAATAAATTTATAATATATTGAGGTAATATGACTGATAAAAAGAGCCCCAAGTGGGTGCCACAGCTATTAGCGTGGTATGATGTGAATAAGCGGGAATTGCCGTGGCGTGATTGTGGAGACCCTTATAAGGTTTGGGTTTCCGAGGTGATGAGCCAACAGACGCGCATTGAGGCGATGAAGCCCTATTATGACAACTGGATGCGTTTATTCCCAACCTTGGAGGACCTAGCAAAGGCCTCTGAGGATGAGGTGGTTCACGCTTGGCAGGGGCTTGGTTACTATAGCCGTGCTCGTAATTTGCGCCTTGGTGTAAAGGACGTCGTGGAAAACTACGGTGGTATTGTGCCTCGTGACCGCAAGACGATGGAGTCCTTGAAGGGTGTAGGATCTTATACAGCTGGAGCTGTGCTATCTATGGCGTACAACGAACCAGAGGTAGCTGTAGACGGCAATGTACTACGCATTTACGCTCGTTTATATCGCATCTTTGATGATATTTTGAGCACTAAAGGCAAGAAGGCCATAACTGCGATTGTAGAGGAAACATTACCTCACAATCGGCCTGGCGATTTTAACCAAGCCTTGATGGATTTTGGCTCTGCTGTGTGCATTCCAAAAACTCCGCGCTGTGGGGAATGCCCTATCGTAAATATGTGCGAAGCATACCAACATAAGGATACGGATAAATTACCAGTGCGCATCAAGAAAACGAAGGTTGTAGAGGTGCCTCTATTTGTGGGAATCTTGCAATACGAAGATTACTACCTATTGCATAAACGCCCGAATCGTGGGTTGCTACGGTCCATGTGGGAATTCCCTTCGGTGGAAATGGTATCTGCCTTTGACGAAGGTGAACGAGGCCTTGAAGAATTAGTTAAGGATCTAGGTTTTGAACTAGCTTTACAACCTGTATTGGTAAAAGAAATAACACATATTTTCTCTCATAGAAAATGGTTTATGAAAGCATTCCGCGGCGATTTGACGTACGCAGGAGATGCTAACAATATAACGATTGGAGCTATCCAAAAGCAATTGCCGAAGGACTGGATGCTCATCAAGCGCGATGAGTTCGCCGACTATGCTTGGGCAGGTCCTCATGGTAAATTGACGGAACTAGCAAAGTAATTTGTAGGAGCAATGAATGAGAATGCTATTTAATATAATTTTTGGCACCATCCTAGTATTAGGGTTGGTAGGCTTTTGGGCGCTGTTCCTCAACTTGTGGAAGCCCAAAAAGAAATGGCCTGCTTGGGTAGGCTATATCATCTTAATCGGCGCGTGGTTTGCCACCGTCCGATACTACTTGTTACATCAAGTAGATCTATACGGCACGTTATACTATCCACTGATGAATCTGTTCCGTACTGAAAGCTACGGTTTCCTCTTTGGCTTATTCTTGGCTATTCCTGTCTTTATCGTCCTCGGTTTGTTATACTGGGCGGTTAATAAGATTTGGAGCAAAACGCCGGAGGAAAACAGAACGGGCCGCCGTGCCTTCTTTAGAACGGCTGCAACCGTAGTGCCTTTGGCCACAATTGGTGGCTCTAGTTATGCGGCCTTTGCTGGTCAACAGGAGATAGTGGTTACGAATGAAAAATTTGGTTATACGAACTTGCCTCCAGGGCTAAAAGACTATAAAATCGTGCAACTTAGTGACGTTCACGTAGGGGCTAGCATCGACTTAGACGACTTTGATGAAATCCTAAAATTGGCGCTTTTACAAAAGCCTAATCGCGTCGTTATCACAGGGGATCTCATCGATAAACTAGCATGGTTGCCTGAGGTCTGTGAAAGACTGACGACCTTTGCAAAACAAATCCCTGACGGTGTAGATTTCATCTTAGGCAATCATGAGTACCATCACGATGTAAATAAAGTGATTGATTCTTTCAAGCGAAATACACCGATGAATATCCTCTTGAATAGTAATATTCAAATTATGGGTGGCAAACAACCTGTATATCTTGCAGGCGTTACCTACGATAATAGCCGTCAAAAAGATAGCCGAGAAGCTATGATTTCTAAAGCCTTATCTGGTATTCCAGACTATGCCTTTGTTATCCTATTGGCTCACCATCCTGAATTCTTTGAAGAAGCTATTGAACACAAGATTCCGTTGACCCTTTCTGGTCATACCCACGGTGGTCAAATCGTATTTATGGGCGTTCCTGTAGTGCCAACGGGCACTCCATATACAAAAGGTCGCTACGTTGAAGAACAAAGCGTGTGCTATGTCAATAATGGTACAGGCCACTGGTTTCCAATCCGTATCAACTGCCCACGAGAAATTACAGTCATTACATTCTTTGACGGAGTAGCTTAGAAGTAAAGGTGAGCTCTTTAGAATAAAAGGTAAGCTCACTAAAGGGATACAATCATGTATAATACATCCTTTATCCAAAAAATCCTTATATGTATTGTTGTGCTTGTGCTATTTGATATCTCTCTAATTCACGCCGTGACAGCGGATATATATAAGGGATATCTCAAAATAGCAATACTAGTGGCAATTGGATGCCATTTAGATGTATACTTGGAATTCAGTAAACAAGAAAAACTGATAATACAAGCATTCCAGAATAATACATTTAACGAGACCTATGAATTGCTAAATACGAAACATATGGCTTTCATCATATCTTTGATTTTGCTAATGACCATAAACCTTATAAAATATTAGAAAACCATAAGGTACAAATAAAAAGAGGTATTGTATATGAAAATACAATACCTCTTTTTATTGTACGTCGAATAGGCATGACTAAACCCCCAGTTAAACTGGGGGTCGGTAAAAATTCTTAGAGAAAAGGAAAGAACCTCCTAGTGATAGAATGAAGTTGGTCTGGCAACCACAACATTTCAACATAGGAGGTTCAATGTCAATGAATGACGTAAAAAGCTTATCACATAGTAAATGGAGATGTAAATATCATATTGTTTTTGCTCCAAAGTATAGAAGACAAATAATTTATGGTCGGATTAAAGCTGATGTAGGTAAAATCTTACGAGATTTATGTAAGAGGAAAAATGTAGAGATTATAGAAGCGGAATGCTGTCCGGATCATATTCATATACTGGTAACGATACCACCACATTTAAGCGTATCGAGTTTTATGGGATATTTAAAAAGCAAAAGTAGCCTCATGATATTCGATAAACACGCAAATTTAAAATATAAGTATGGAAATAGACATTTCTGGTGTAGAGGATATTATGTGGATACGGTAGGACGATATGAAGGAGCGATAAAAGAGTATATTCGCAATCAACTACAAGAGGATATAGCGCAAGATACATTAAACTTTAAAGAATACACCGACCCGTTTACGGGTGAGCCAGTAAAATAGGCAAAATAAAAGCCCCCGAGTAGGGGGCAGCCAGTGGTAATAGAGTGGTTGTCAGATCATTCAATGCCCTCTTTAGAGGGCCACCACTAGAGAAAGACCCTTATAGGGTCAGAGCAAACCACCCGTTCTACGGGTGGTTATGATTTATATGAACTTATATAAAATTTATGATATATTAGAGTTAAAATTTTGATTGTGTTGTGAAAGTAAAGTTTTTTTATTGTGGGAGTAGGTATATGTTTTTTAAAAATCTATAATTATTTTTGTGAGGGGCGTTGTACTTTTTCTTTCTTATAATTATCCCTTTTTACTGTTGTTACAAATCCTGAAATGATTGAGGATGAAGTCGATTTCTATTTTTTTGTTACTACGTATATTGTAATCCTTTTGAGCTATGTGGTATGGAACTATATTTATAACTACTTAAGACGTAGAAGGGGGTAGTTTTGTGCATATTCATTTACCCTTAGTTTTCGTAGTTATCTTTTACTCGGTAATAGCTCTCTATTGGATCATATATAAAAATACTCTTAAGAAAAAAAGCTTTCACCATTACTCGTATCTTTAATCGTTAATTCTAATTATGGTTTTATGAAAGTTATCTCTTGGGCGGCAATTATTACATACCCAATCATGTTATTTAGCATGTTTTATTTCTTAGATTACATAGCCATACCAATTGTTATGGCTTGGTTCTTGCTGCCTATTTTTGTGGCAGCAGTATTATTAAAACAGCCACCTCGTAGTAGCTATTATGAATGGGCTAGAAAAAAACAAATGTATGTAGTTCTTATTGTTTTTGCTTACCTAATGTCTGCTCTAATTCTGTTGAAAGTTAATAAGCTAATATAAGATTAAAGATAGAAAGCCCCGATACATATCAATGTATCGAGGCTTTCTCCGTTCATTTGAGGTATGAGAGGATGTTACATATATGTCATAGAGTTGAGAGAGATTTTATTTCATGCGAACTGCTTCGGCAAATTCATCTTCGGTCATGAGTTTTTCTTCTAAGATGATTTCTTTAATAGAGCAACCGCGTTTGTACGCTTCTTTTACAACCTTAGCACTCTTATCGTAGCCGATGTATGGTGTTAGGGATGTAGCGATCATGAGGGATTGTTCTACAAAGAAGTTGAGTTTTTCAGGTACGAATTCTACACCGTCGATACAGTGTGTTGTGAAAGAATTCATCGCATCTGCAAGGAGGCGACAGCTTTCAACAAAGTCATAGATCATGATAGGCATGTACACGTTCAATTGGAACGCACCGCTGCCTGCACAGATGGTCATAGTCGTATTATGACCGAATACTTGGGCACATACCATGGTCAAGGCTTCACATTGTGTAGGATTTACCTTGCCTGGCATGATGGAGGAGCCCGGTTCGTTTTCAGGTAGATGCCATTCGCCGTAACCGCAACGAGGGCCAGAGCCTAAGAAGCGGACGTCGTTAGCGATTTTGAATAGGGTAGTCGCCAATGTGTTAAGTGCACCGTGAGCCATCATGAACGCATCTTTAAGAGCGAGCCCTTGGAATTTGTTGTTCTTCACGCGGAATGGAGCACCTGTTACCTCTGGCAATACAGTTTCCATAACGTCTAGATAGCCTTTAGGCGTGTTTACACCTGTGCCGACCGCAGTGCCGCCAAGGGCTACATCGAGTAGGTAGTCAGCGTTTTGAACGAGCATAGTTTTAGCAGTTTTTAAGCCGTCCACAAAGGCGCTGATTTCTTGGTCTACCATGATGAAAGTCGCATCTTGTAGGTGTGTACGACCAACTTTTTGCAAGCCTTTACCTTTTTCTTGTAATTTCTCGAAGGATGCGATAAGGCCGTCTAATGCAGGGATGACGCGTTTTGTAATTTCAAAGTATCCACAGATATGCATTGCCGTAGGGAATGTATCATTTGTACTTTGGCCGCGGTTTACATCGTCGTTAGGATGGAGCGGGTTGCTTTCATCTAACTGTTTAGCCCGGTGAGCGATTACCTCGTTCACATTCATATTAGTCTGTGTGCCAGAACCTGTTTGGAATACAGTTAATGGGAACTCATCATCCCATTTGCCGTCTACAATCTCATCTACTACTTGAGCGATGAGCTTCGCTTTTTCCTCAGTTACTGCGCCACATTTTGCATTTGTTAAAGCACATGCTTTTTTTACAAGCGCAAGCGCTTTGATTTGTTCAATAGGGATGCGGTGATCACCGATCTTGAAGTTATTGAACGAGCGTTGCGTTTGAGGTCCGTAAATTCGTCTAGCGTCGACTTCGACTGGTCCCATTGAATCGTATTCAATTCTTGTTTCCATAATTACAACCTCCTTAAAAGCCATGCCGACCTTAATGTCGGTAATTTAATTATATAAAATCCTGTATATTTGTACAGAATAAAAGAGAATGATTTCAATTTTCATATAGAGAGGAGTTATATATGCGATTTATGCATATAAGGGTCATAATTTATATCTATTTACATGTATACATTATAAATATCGCATATATATTGAAATCATCGCTTTAACACGATAAAATGGAAGTAGCTTATTATATTGTTTTAAGCTCTAGTTTCACAGAGGAGGTAAGTACTTATGAAACATGACTTTATGAGCCATGACCTTCATCTGCCGGAACTGACGGTACGTGGGATGCTACTTGGTGCATTAATTACTGTTATTTTTACAGCATCTAACGTATATCTCGGTTTGAAGGTTGGTTTGACATTCTCGTCATCCATTCCGGCAGCCATTATTTCAATGGCAATTTTACGTTTCTTCAAGGATTCTAACGTTCTTGAAAACAACATGGTACAAACACAGGCTTCTGCAGCCGGTACTTTGTCCGCAATTATCTTTATCTTGCCAGGTCTACTCATGCTTGGGTATTGGAACGGCTTCCCATTCTGGCAAACATTCTTGCTCTGCGCATGCGGTGGTTCTCTAGGTGTGTTATTCACTATTCCATTGCGTCGTGCCATGGTAGTAAATAGTGATCTACCATATCCAGAAGGCCGTGCAGCAGCAGAAATTTTGAAAGTGGGCTCTCACAATGGTGATCAAGGCCCTCAATCTAGCTCTGGTATGGGCGACATCTTATCCGGTGGTTTTGTAGCTGGTCTTATCAGCCTTTGTGCAAATGGCTTAAAGTGCTTGGCGATAGCATGAGCTTCTGGCTTCCTGTAGGTAGCAAAGGTATTACTCAAATTCCATTGGGCTTCTCTACAGCGTTGTTAGGTGCTGGTTACCTTATCGGTATCGCGTCTGGTATCGCTATCCTCGTTGGTGTACTCATCGCGTGGGCTGGCTTCGTACCTTACTTCACTAACATGTTTGCTCCAGATGGTGGCGCTACTGCGAAATTCGCAATGGGTATCTGGAAATCTAAAGTTCGTTTCATCGGTGCTGGTGCTATCGGTATCGCAGCGATTTGGACTTTGATTACTTTGATCAAACCTATCATCGAAGGTATGAAAATTTCTGTACAATCCATGAACAGCAGTTCCTCTGAACGCGAATTGCATCGCATGGATACAGATATGAGCACAAAATCCGTTTTAGGCGTGTTCGCAGTTATCCTTATTGGTTTAGTATTCACATTCTGGGAATTCGTTTCTGCAGTACCTATTAGTGCTGGCTTAATGTGGACTCTTGTTGTAGTAGGCATCTTAGTAGCTTTATTAATCGGCTTCTTCGTAGCTGCAGCTTGTGGTTACATGGCAGGCCTTATCGGTACATCTGCATCTCCAATTTCCGGTATCGGTATCTTGGCGACTATTATTTCTTCCTTAGTGGTGTACTTCATCGCTTCTGAAAATAACTTGTTCGCTACAGAAGCCGGTGTTCAATTCGCTACAGCTATGGCTATCTTCATGACATCCGTAGTTATCGCAATTGCATCTATTTCTAATGATAACTTGCAAGACTTGAAAACTGGTCAACTCGTTGGTGCAACACCTTGGCGTCAACAAATTGCGTTGTTACTTGGTTCCGTAGCCGGTGCAGTTGCAATTGCTCCAGTTCTTAACTTGCTTTACCAAGCATATGGCTTCACAGGTGCGTTACCACGTGCTGAAATGGATCCTAATGCTGCATTATCCGCTCCTCAAGCAACTTTGATGACTACAATCGCTCAAGGTATCTTCAACTCCAGTATGGAATGGGATTACATCTTGATCGGCGTTGGTGTTGGCGTAGTAGCAATCATCGTTAACTTGATTCTTAAAGGCACAACAGCTTCCTTAACATTGCCTCCATTGGCAGTTGGTATGGGTATCTACTTACCACCAACATTGGAAGTGCCTCTTATCTTAGGTTCTTTCATTAGCTATTTCGTAGGCCGTTACCTAGTAGCTCGTGCTAAAATGCGCGCTGGCGAACTCGCTGAATACGATATTGAACAATCTAATCGCCGTGGCGTTCTCTTCGCTTCTGGTTTGATTGTTGGTGAAAGCTTGATTGGTGTAATCATAGCTGTTATTATTGTATTGTCTGTTACAACTGGTGGCGGTGAATCTCCACTTGAATTAGTAGGTCCTGATTTTGAAAGCACAGCACAATGGTTAGGATTGCTTGCATTCGTATTCTCTGGTCTCTACCTTGTTCGTCGTGTTGTAACACACAAATTCAATAAAGAAGAAGCTTTGGCTATGAAAGCTGAACAAGAACAACAATAAGAGGTTAAACAATGAAATTAAAACAGTCTGTACTCATCATGATGGCTGCTGCATTGCCAGTAGTATCCTTCGCTGCAAGCGAAGCAATTCCTGTAACTAAAGACACTGCAACAGTGCAAGCGGCTCAAGCTGATACGAATAAAGTAAGTCGCAATGATTTAACACGTCGTATCTCTAGCACTGCTACTCCAGAGCAAAATCGTGTGTTGCGCTCTGAAGTATCTAAAGTTGACCGCAATGCAGTTGAGGTGGTATCACCTAATGCGGACCGTTATATGGACCGCAAAGAGGTAGCAGTATCTCCTGTGGAATCCACTACAGATCATTTAGACTTAGTATTCCCAGAAGTTAAATCCGTTAGCCCAACTGTAGAAAAAGCAATCAATACAACTATTAAAAAATATGTTGCTAAAGTACAAAATGACGTAGAGAAATTAAATGCTAAAGAAGCTGATAAAACAAATGTAGTGATGTACTACGATGTTAAAACAGATAAATGGCATTCTCAGCGTATTGATTCACACATACACAATGCGTGATCGCGATGCAAATGGTGTGAACTATGTAAAAGGCTTCACGTTTAATACTACAACAGGTCGTCAATTATCCTTGTATGACCTCGGTGGTCTTAACAAAAAAGAGTTAGTGAATGCTATTAATAATAATCAAGAAGTGAAAGAGAAACTAGGCGGCGATGTAAATATCGACAAAATGCCGACTGAGTTCTACACAACTGATGATTATTCCGTTGTAATGATCTTGCAACAAGACGTGGATACAATCCACAGTGCAGGCACTGTATATGTACCAGTTGGTAACTTACGTGACCGCCAAAATGATGTAACAAAATAATAATCGAACCGTGTGAATTCAATTGTGGGTTATAGGACAAAAAGTGTGTGTGACTAATCCCAATAAGTTGGAAAATCTGTAGACATATGTAGCTCATTCCAAACAGGAGCATCACCCCATTGAGGGATTGAACGATCTATTTGGCAATAATCAGATAACCGTTTGTAGATAGCAGCAATCGATTCATCTGTAGGCATACAATTTAATATATCTGAAATAGAAAGCGGTCTTGGTGAGTGCATATAGCACCACCAATAGACCGCTTTTAGTCTTCTTTCAAGTGAAAGACCCCTATGAGCCCGTAACATACTTCTTAGTTGAGCATTTACTCCACCTTCAATACGATTATTTGTTGTAGGTATTGTAATATCAAAACATTCCAAAAAAGTAAATAAAGTTTGTTGCCTAATCAGACGCCATAATGATGATTCAGCCTTAAGCAAACGCTCATGTGTAGAGCGTTTGTTTCCGAATTCATCAATCGTCATTTCTCGTAAAAAATCAGAATATGTCATTCGCCACGCTGAAAGCTCATTAATCCATATAAAGGCTTGATCCATTGTTTTCACATTAAATAAAGCTTTGGCAAGACTATAAAGGTCCTTCCCAGCTAACGTTTTAGGTCTACTTGTCGTATATCGTCTAACCTGACAAAAAATGTGAAACAGGCATCTTTGGTGACTGCTATGAGGCCAAACTTTACGTAATGCTTTAGGCAAACCATTAGCACCATCAGACACAACGACTTTAGGTTCGGCAATCCGTTCCATTAAACACTGCCAAGCTCTAGCATGCTCATAACGACAGACATACCATCCTAGAACATGAGTATCATTGCAACAAATCAACACACATAAATTCCTAGCTAAGTAAATTCCATCAAGATATACCACATCATGTACTTCTTCCACTTTTGGTGGCAATGGCCATATGGACCAAAATTTAGCGGTTTTACGCCTGAATGTACGACCTTTACCAGGCATATCAGCTTGAATATTGGTGCTGAATAACCAATTCAAGAATAGGCTTAACTCTTTACTTAAATTATTAATTTTAACGGTAAATGCCACCTTACAATGTTTGCAAAACCAACGCTGAGAACCAGATTTTAAAACACCGTGTTTAATACATGTTTCATTACAATCAGGACATTTTATTTGTCGCATAAACTCTTCCTCCATATTTGTTTATATATAGGAAGATATAACCTCATTTTTAGTCAGTAATTACAAGGGGTGATTGATGTTTTCACCCACACTTTTTGTCCACCCTCAAACTTCTCCAAAAAAAGATTAAACCCTTATAACACTAGTAAATATCTAGTGTTATAAGGGTTTTTACACACACTTTTTGTCCTATAAGCCTCAATTGTGTGTATAGTAACAGCTGTTTAATTGTGAAAAGAACCGCTCCCATTGGGGCGGTTCTTTTTTGTACATAATTTATATACGTTTTAAATAGATTAAACCAATTGGCATAGATTACTTGATAAGTAGAATTTGCAGGAATCTTAAAAGCAATTAGTTCACATGATTAGCATTATATATTACTAGAAGCATAATAAAAAGCCGTGTACGTACACGGCTTTTTAGAGTTCTCTTATATTACTGTTTGTCGTTGTAATAATTTACCCGTGGAGGCAATGGGAATTGAATTGCTCCATTTGTGTTTGTAAGTGGTTCTGGTGGTAGTTGTAGGAACACTTTCTCACCAAATTTCTTTTTGAATGCTTTTAGGGTTGGTTTTTGAATGGAATCAACGGTAATAAGAAGGGCACTGGTATCAGTGTTTGGTGCGATGGAAAGAATTTCCTTGCGGTTCCTTCTCTTGGTACAGGGAGATCGCATCGGATTGATAATCCTCTAGTTGTTCTTGTGTCAGTTTGCCTTTTGATACAACTACAGCTCTATCTAACTGTGGATCGTGAGCTTGTGCGATAGCGTTAGTAACAAGGTCAGCTTTCTTTTGATCTGTTAAGGACGCATGTAATTGACCTGCTTCCCAGAAGAGGGCACCATCTTGACGGAATTTTGTGAAGTCATTGTCATAGTTTAAAGCTTTGCTGATGATCTTAGCTGTCTTATTTTCTACTTGTTGTTTGAACAATGTATTGTGGAACGCAAGGGATTGTTCCGTTTGTGTCATGCGATATGCAATCTCAGCAGCCTCTGCACGTGTTATGTATTTTTCAGGGTTGAATAATGTGCCTGGCGTGTAGAGTGTGAAGCCAAGGGATGCAAGTTCACGAACTGCATCTTGAGCCCAAGGGGCTACGAATTTTTGGTCTGCATAGGCAATATGATCGAGGGCTGTTGGATCCTCTGTAGTATAGCCTAAGTAGTGAAGGTAGTTATCTGCTACTACAGCAAATTCTTGACGAGACATATATTTTTCAGGTTTATATGTTTCGTCGCCATAGCCGCTAATGATATTTTTGCGAGCTACGGACTCGATGGCAAGAGCAGACCAACGGTCAGATGTAATATCTTTAAATTTGCTAGATAAGAATGCTGCAGTCCCATCATCAGTAATGTTGTTGAAGAGTGCTGCTACTTCTTCACGTGTCATAGGTTGATTAGGTCGGAATGTGCCGTCAGAGTAACCTTTCATTAGATTTGCTTTGGTTACAGTACTAATGGAGTTTGCAGCCCAAAAATCGCTAGGTACATCTGTGAAGATGTGGGCGCGAATCTTTTGGATATCTTGCGGAGTACCAATAGATTTGTTTACAACTACAGGTGTTGCCTTTGTAGAGGCTTCTGCTTTAGCAAGATCCACATTAGATGTATCTGCTTTAGCGGAGCCAACTGTAGGGGCTTGTAAAGTAGATCCAGCTTTAGTAGATTCAATTATAGTGGTAGGAGCATTAGTCGTAGTTGTTGTATTGGCAGAGGCAAAACCAAGGCCTGTGGCAGCTAATAATGTGCCTAAAACAAGGGCACGTAATGCGTAAGAGGTATTCTTGTACATAAAAATCCTTCCTAATCTTGGTAAAGGCTAACGCTCGATAGCCGTAGAATATAAACTTTCACCAGCATAAAAATCTATATTCGTCGTAATATAGTCAATAGGAGCATGCATAGTGATATACAACAAAGCAGCGTAATACTATCGAGTATACGCTGCCTTGGCTGGTTAAGTGTAACGCCGATTAGCGTTTTACTGTCATTTTTACTTTGGAACCGAATAATTTAGAGATTCCTTGTTGAGTGTCTTTAGATGCAGTGGATACTACAGCGTAAAGTTGGTTGTTTTCTACATCAGGGAATGTAGCTAAGATTGTGCCAGCTTTTTCGTTTTTGCTGTAGTAGTTGCGGAAGTTCGCATCGATTGCATCGTATTCAGTTTGGCTGTATTGGGATGGTTCAACTACAACGTAGTTATTAACAGTGGAATCGCCACGAGAAGCAAGGTTAGCTTTTACTGTGGAAATATCGCTATCTGTTTTCAACGCTACGTGTAATTGGTTGTCACGCCAGTACATTACACCATAATCTTGGAAAGCTTCTGGAGTTTTGTAAGTTTTATTTAACTCTACGAATACTTTATCTTCCAAGGAGGATTGTTGTTTTTGATCGAGTGCTTTAAAGTACTGCGACGAACAGGGCGAACTGTGCGCGTAGGTTCAGTTTTTTGAGCTACGGCTTCGTTTTTTTCGTTTTTATTGTGTTTTACGTCTTTTTCTACTTTTTTAGCATCAGCTTTAGCAGCTTTTTCTGCTTTCTTAGCATCTTCTTTTACCGCTTTATCAGCTTTTGCAGCATCTTTTTTAGCGTCTTTATCTAGTTTAGCTACGTCTTTTTTTGCATCTTTACTTACTTTGGATGCATCTTTTTCAACTGCTTTTTCTACTTTTTTAGCATCTTCTTTTACAGCTGTTTCAGCTTTAGCTTCAGGTGCAGCATGTCTTGGTGTAGCCAGACCAGCACCGTTAAGCATGCGGTTCAAAATTGTAGCTGCTTGTGCTCTTGTTACAGGTTGTTTAGGGTTGAAGTTTTCTGTTGTGCCAGACGCTACAATGCCACGTTCTGCCATGTAGTTAATATCTGCCACATAATCTAAAGAAATGCTATCTTCATCTTTAAATCTTATTTTTTCTGTTTTCACAGGAGTTGTAATGTTTAATTTTTTAGCTAAGCTAGCTGCGGAGGCAACAAACTCTTCACGGTTCATAGTTTTGCTAGGTGTGAAAGCTGTTTTAGAGGTGCCTTGCATAACGCCTGCAGCGCTTACCAATTTGATAGCGGAGTTAGACCAACGATCTGCTTCTACGTCAGAGTAGGAAGTAGCGGATTCTTTAGTTACGATATCAGCTAATTCTTGTTCGTTTAAGTTGTGTTGCAACACTTTACCATAAATAGCAGCTGCTTGTTCACGTGTGATTTGAGCGCTAGGTTTGAAAGTATTGTCAGAGTAACCGGAAAGGTAACCAGCTTGAGACATCGCTTGGATCGCATCGCGTGCCCAGTTGTCTTTAGTGTCTGTGTACACGCCTGCTGGCAATGTTTCTTTAGCTTTAGTTGTTGTTTTAGCTTCTGTTGTTTTTGCCGCTGGTTTAGCTTCCGCTTTTGCTTCAGTAGCTTTTTCAGCTGTAGCTGGTTTAGCTTCTGTAGCTTTAGTATCTGCTTTTGCAGTTGTTTTAGCAGTTGTAGCTTTCGCAGGTGTTGCTTTAGCTTGTGTATTTGTTACTGTTGTTGTTTTTGCTTTTGTATGTGCCGCGGTTGTTTCAGCGTGAGCCATGCCGAATGTGGAACCAAGGGCCAATGTGATTGCCAAGGACAAAGATAATTTATTTAGTTTCATTGAAAAAGGCTCCTTTCAAACTATACTTATATAAAATAAATTATAACACTTTTTAAATTTATACACTACTATAAGAAAATGTAATATATAAGGATAAAATTTACATGAATTTGAGATTCTACTGCTATTTATGTAAAAAAATACGATGAATTACGGTAAAAAAACAAGGTTTTTTTGACCTTTGAAAATGCAAAATGATAAACATTCGCAAAAATCTAGGTTTTTATATAGCTTTTTACAAGAAAAAAATTGATAAATAAAAATAATGGATGTGATAAAAAAACAATGTTTATTATTACAAAAAGTCATAACGATATAAGAATTAAAAAGGGTACATACGAATATAGCAATCCTTTGGACATTTTCTATAGGATTAATTTATAATTATATCGATAAAGCTTTTTGAATATTTATTTGAAAGCATAAGTAATGTTTCGGGCAGAAAATTATTGAAAAATTTCATTAGAATTCTTGCCATAACGCATACATATCAAAATTTTTTATTAGGTTAAGTACTAGAAAAGACGAGGACGATAATATGAAAATTCATCTTTTCCAACAGTGTTTGATTGACATGTTCTACCCACATGTGGGCATGGCTGGTGTAGAAGTACTTGAAAGATTAGGTTGCGAGCTCGTAGTTCCTAAGAAACAAGTATGTTGTGGACAAATGTTCACTAACTCTGGTTACAATGAAGCGGCTATGGACGCTATTAAGAACACAATCGAATGCTTCGAGAACGCTGAATATGTAGTCAGCATGTCCGGCTCTTGCGCATTTGCAATCCGTGATGAATATCATCATTTCTTGAAAGATCAACCTGAGTGGTTGGCACGTGCAGAACGATTGAGCGGCAAATTTACGAGTTCACTCAATTCATTACTGACGTATTAGGTGTAGAAGATGTAGGTGCTCGTTTCAACGACTCCGTTACATACCACACATCTTGCCACGTAACTCGTTTGATGGGCATTAAAGAGCCTCCTTTCAAACTCCTTAAAAACGTTAAAGATATCAACTTGATCGAATTACCACGTGCAGACCGTTGCTGCGGTTTCGGCGGTACTTTCTCCGTTAAAAACCCTGAAATTAGTGAAGTTATGACACGCGAAAAAGCATTGGAAATTGCTAGCACAGGTGCTAACGTTATTTCCGGTTCTGACCAAGCGTGCTTGATGAACATCGCTGGTATGCTTGATCGTCTTCATAAAGAAGGCGAAATCGATCGCCGTATCAAAGTAATGCATATTGCTGAAATCTTAAACTGCCGTTAAGGAGGAGACGACATGGCACTTATATATGACAATCGCCCCTATAAAACACGTATACAAGAATGTTTGGCTGACGATTTCAAAGTAGCAGCCATCAAAAAAAGCACAAGACGTGTTTTATGATAAACGTAATACAGTAGTTGCGGATGTTCCTGAATGGTTAGATTTCCGCGCTGAAGCAGCTGAAATTCGCGATCACGTACTTAATCATTTGGATTACTATGTAAACCAATTTGCTGAAAACGCTGAAAAAGCTGGTTCTAAAGTTCACTTTGCATTCGACGATAAAGAAGCGACTCAAATCGCTTTAGATATTCTTCGTCAACGCGAAGCAAAAATGATCGTAAAATCCAAAACTATCTTAACTGAAGAAATTGGTTTGAACGAAGTATTAGAAGAAGCTGGTATCGAAGTAAACGAAACTGACTTGGCTGAATTTATTTTGCAAACTGCAGTAAGCCCACCATCTCACATCGTAGTACCAGGTCTTCACTTTGAACGTAACAAAATCCGCGAAATCTTCGCTGAAAAATTAGGTTACACAGGTACTGAAAACCCTACAGAAATGACTCACTTCGTACGTGGTTATGTACGTGAGCGCTTCTTGAAAGCTGACGTAGGCGTTAACGGTTGTAACTTTGCGGTAGCTGAGTCCGGTACTTGTACTATCGTTTCCAACGAAGGTAACGGTCGTATGGCTAGCTCCATTCCTAAGACTCAATTAATCTTCTTAGGTACTGAGCGTATCGTTCCTAACTTCAAAGCTCTTGACGTTATGATGGAAATGTTGAACCGCTCTGCAGTAGGTGCTAAAATTTCCAACTACTTCTCCATGATGACTGGTCCTGCTCGCGCTGGTGAAGCTGATGGCCCTGAAGAAACTCATATCATTATCATCGACAACGGTCGTTCCGGTATCTTGGGTGGTACATTCCAAGAAATGCTTCGTTGTATCCGTTGTGGTGCATGTATGAATATCTGCCCTGTATACCGCCACATTTCTGGTCACGGTTATGGCTCCGTATATCCAGGCCCAATGGGTGCTGTATTGACTCCATTGTTCAAAGGTTACGATGTAGCAGGCGATCTTCCATACGCTTCCACATTGTGCGGCGCATGTACAGAAAACTGTCCAGTAGCTATTCCATTGCATGAGTTGTTGATGGAACACCGTCACATTATGGCTGACATCGAAAAACTCGTCCAAAAGCTGAAGAAGCTATCTTCACAGCAGCTGCTAAGATGTTCGGCAACTCCACATTGTTCGATCTTGGTACAAAAGCTGGCGCTATCGGTATGAACTTAATTAGTAACAAAGAAGGCAATATGCCTACATGGACTCAAGCTGTTCCAGTAATGAATGGCTGGACTAAATCCAAAGAAATGGGTACATTGAAGTTCAAGAAATTCCGTGATTTATATGCTGAACATGAAAAGAACAAGAAAAAGGAGAAAAAATAATGGATGAAGTTAAACGTAATCAATTTGTTGCACGTTTATCTCGTGCATTAGGCCGTGATCAAGTGCCTACATTTGTACCGGCTTTTGATTATAGCCATGGTCCTCAAGAAAATATGTTCAAAGAATTATCTCGTGAACAAGTTGTCACTATGTTCAAAGAGCAATGTGAACGAGTAGGTACAAAATTCGTAGACACTACACCTGATAAATTGGGTGAAACTATTATGGCTGTTATCGAAGAACGTGGTAATGGTAAGGTAATCTTCCCAAGCACTTCTGAGGTTGAAGAATATAAATTAAAAGAGTTATTCGAAAAAGACGCAGCTTCTAATGGTGGTGTTCGTACGTACTTCCAATGGGATCCAGCTAAAGGTCGTGAAGAAAATATTTCTAACACAGCTAATGCTGATATCGGTATTACATTCCCATTCTGTGGTATTGCTGAAACAGCTACTGTAGTACAAGCATCTGGTGAAGAGTCTGGTCGTGCAATCAGCTTGTTGCCAGAAACTCATGTTGCTGTATTATATACTGATAAAATCAACCCACGCATGACACAAACAATGGAAAACTTGGCTGAACGTTACCACAACGATCCATCCAAATTCCCTACGAATATTTGCTTGATTTCCGGTCCGTCCCGTACGGCTGATATCGAGCTCGTTACTGTAGATGGTGCGCATGGTCCTATCCGCGTTACATATATCTTAGTTAATAGATAATATAATAACTAGATACAATAAAGGCGATCTTCCTTGGAAGGTCGCCTTTTATATGTCTGTATATTGCAAAATAAAAATATATTTTATTATAAAATCACGAATATTGTACTTGTATTTTTTTCGATATATGCTATACTAAATTCATAACCTATTATTGTGATATGAATTAAAGAGGTGTATTATGAATATTCCATTCTTTACAGATTACCTCATGTTAAGCAATCCACTAAGTATTGGTATTATCGCAGTGTTTGTACTTGCGTTAATTGGTATTTTTGTATTGCAACGCAAGGGCACATCCTTCGGTAATCTCGTTATTATTGCTACTATTGTCGGTGCTATACTTGGTGTAGCAATTCAAGTTATTGCAGGCTTCCCTGATGATCCATCTAAAGTTGTTTATATCAAGGAAAGTACGAAGTGGTTCTCCCTAGTAGGTGGTGGCTTCATCGACTTAATCCGCATGCTTGTTATTCCTATCGTTTATCTCCATTGTACACGTTATTTTGCACATGGAAGCAGGTGCTAATCTTAAGAAGTTAGTAGTGGCAATGGTTTCTACAAACCTTGGCATGGTAGCAGTTGCTGCTGTGGTTGGCCTTATCTTAGGTAATGCCTTTGGTTTAGGTCAAGGCTTTGATATCGTCGAATCCGGTAAAAAGATTCGTGAAATTAAACCGATGGTTGATACATTCCGTGCTTTGATTCCAAGCAACCCAATTCAAGCGGCTGCTGAAACAAATGTTATCGGTATCGTAGTGTTCGCTATTATCTTAGGTAGCGTAGCTCGTCTATTAAAACAAACTGGCACAAACTCCATGGAGATTTTTACTAAACTGTTTGATGAGCTTCACCAATTGATCTCTTGGGTAGCAGACTTCATCATTGGCCTTATGCCATACGGCGTAGTTGCATTGTTAGCTTCTACATTGGCAACTCGTGGCCTACAAGCTATCCTTGATATGGGCTTATTCGTAGTATTACTTTACGTTGGTATCTTGATTATGTTCGTTGTTCAAGCTATCTTGATTGCTAGCTTTGGTTACAACCCGATTACGTACTTCAAGAAAGCAAAAGCTCCATTATTATTGGCTTTCACATCTCGTTCCTCTATGGGTGTATTGCCGTTAACTGTTGAAACATTGACAAAACGTCTTGGTGTAAATGCAACAACTGCTAATACAGTAGCATCCTTCGGTACTACTGCAGGCATGCAAGGTTGTGCCGGCGTATTCCCAGCACTTGTTGTAGTGTACATTTCTAACGTAGCGAATATTCCATTCGATATGACTATGTACATCATGAGTGTTATCGTTATTGCAATCGGTTCCGTTGGTATCGCTGGTGTTCCTGGTACAGCTACAATGGCTGCATCCGTATCCCTTAGTGGTACAGGCCTTGGTGCGTACTTCACATCCATCAGCCCAATCCTTGCTATCGATCCATTGATCGACATGGGCCGTACATGCTTGAACGTATCTGGTTCCTTAACAAATGCTCTCGTAGTAGATAAAATCATGGGTACTATCGATAAAGAGGCTTATAATAACCCTAACGAAGGTCGCGTATAATCCTCAAGTGTAGGATGTGACCTGAACTAGTTAATCTAGTACCGTTATTATAATTTCAGAACTTAACATAAGAGAACAGCTTTCGGGCTGTTCTTTTTTGTCTTTAATGCACTAGGGATAATTATTTCAGTGTAGGTGATTATGGTAAAAGTACTTAATATGAGATATTAGTTCATTTTTTTGTGGGAATACTTGATCTTTCTTTTACCGAGATTTTTATTTAAAAGTAATAATTATTACAGATTGTAAACTATGGTATTAATATTCGGTATTTAGATTTGTGAGCTTAGCTACAAACATAGTTATACGTATATGGTATACTAACCCTTACAAAGTTATGAATTATGCTTAATAAATATAAGCCAAGAGGGTAATAGTATGATTACACAAGAGTTGAAAGATCGATTAATTGCAGATTATCCACAGTTTGAAGATATGACGCATAAGTTTTATAAAAAAGAAATGTCTATCGCTGATTATAAAGGTGAATCTGGTGCCTTTGGTAGCTACGCGGAACGGGGTGCTAAATCTAGTATGAGCCGTTGGCGTTTTAATGGAGGCCGCATGACGCGTGAGCATATGCAGTTTTTGGCGGACTCCATTCGTAAATACAATTTACAGCATGTGCACTTTACGACTGGTCAATGCTTACAAATGCATGGTCTTGATGGTGATACAATACTGAATCTTTTTAAAGAGTGTCATGAACATGGTATATATAATCGTGGTGCTGGTGGTGATAACCCTAATGTGGTGGCCAGTATTCTAAGGGGCATTGATCCTCGAGAAACCCTAGATATTACACCTTATGCGGCGGCTATTAGCGAGTTCCTTATGGAGCAAATGTTTTATATCAAGCTTCCACGTAAATTTAAAATGGCTATCGACAATGGTTTTGACAGTACGCCGCACACTACGTTTAAAGATCTTGGATTTAATTTAACAAAATATAATACCTTTGATGTCTATGCTTGCGGTGGTCTAGGACCAAACCCTCGCATGGGTATTCCTGTGGCTCACGATGTGCAACCTGAGGATGTATTGTATTATGTGAAAGCTATGCTCATGGTATTTGCTAATCACGGTAATTTCAAGAACCGTGGCAAAGCTCGTACACGTTACATGCCGGCTGAAATGGGGGGGAGCCGAAGCTTTCATCAAAACCTATGAAGAAACCTTGGCTATGGTAAAAGAGGTAGAACAGCTAAGGATAAATCCTGCTGATTACGCCTATGAAATTACAAAAACGGGTAAACGCGACGACTCTGTGGTGAACCATCGTATTTACCGGCAAAAACAAGAAGGCCTTTACTATGTGGAATACCATCCAGTCGGTGGCGATGCAAACGTCGAACATCTCTTAGCTGCTCTTGATTATGCAGTGACATTAGACCAAGTTGAAGCTCGTATTGCACCTGATCAATCACTGTATTTCATCAATCTCACTGCTGATGAAGCACGTAAGATCGCAGACTTGACAGATGATAGTGCTATCAATGAATTTCGTCGTTCCGTATCCTGTGTAGGTTCTACGGTATGCCAAATCGGGATTCAAGACTCCAATGGTCTATTAAAAGCAATCTTTACACACCTTGAAGCGAAGGGCGTAGACACTAGAAAACTCCCTCGTTTACACATCTCTGGATGTCCGCACTCTTGTGGTACACATCAAATTGGTGAAATTGGATTCCACGGCTCTGTTAAACTAGTTGATAAAAAGCCTACCACATCCTTTATGCTAGTTGATGGTGGATCCGAACACATGGGATCTGAAAACTTTGGCAAAATGGCAGGGCACATTGTGGCTACAAAAATCCCTGAATTTATGGAAGCACTAGCAAATAAACTAAACGAAGCCCCAGAACCTGACTTTGGGACCTGGAGACTCACACACAAAGGGGAATACATGGAACTTATAAAAGCATTTGAGTAAATGCTTTCTCCGCTTGTGATGGGGCCCCACCATATAAGCTGTAGTTAAGTCGTTTGCTATGGGGCCCCGTTTCATCACGACAACTCAATTAAAAATAAAACTAGGTATCTCCTTGCTCCGTCCTTCGTAAAGTCGCTGCAGAAATACCTAGTTTTATTTTTATAACACCTGCTGTTAACCAGTCCCATAGCAAGCGACTAATAGCCCACCATATATTGCTGATTCCCCCATCACAAGCTACATCTGATATTTACTCAATCTGCTTTTGGTGGGGCGGGGGAAGCTTTTAGAAAACTAGGTATCTCCTTGCTCCGTCCTTCGTAAAGTCGCTGCAGAAATACCTAGTTTTATTTTTATAACACCTGCTGTTAACCAGTCCCATAGCAAGCGACTAATCTCCTTCTATATATTGATGACGCCCCATCATAAGCTACATCTGACATTTACTCAATCTGCTTTTGTATGATGGGGGAAGGGAAAGACTAGCCGCAGGCTAGTCCTTCCCAAACGGTGGGCGTGGCGCCACTACTATAAAGCTTTTTATAGGAATTAATCAGGTTATCTAGGGTTACGTATTTAATGGTCGGTATACCTATTTTGATGGGACGTCTTTATAAATATAGTAATAAAAAAGTACCAATATACTTGTACAGCGACTTTGCGAAGAACGGAGCAAGCAAGTATATTGGTACTTTTTTTACTAGGTTGTCGAAATGTAATGGGGCCCCATCAAAATAGGTTGGCTGATTTTCAAAAGGGTACGTCGCCTAGATAACCCTTGATTAATTGTGTTATAATAACCTTTATAGTAGTTTTTGGAGGATTTATCAGATGTTATTTACCGTCAATACAGAAGTCTGTACACGATGCGGCCTTTGCGTAGCTGACTGTCCAACAGGGTTGCTGGTGATGTCCGATGATGGGCCTATAACTGGCAGGGGAGGTTGTATTTCCTGTGGGCATTGTATTTCCGTATGTCCCACACTTGCTCTCGATAGTGACTTGACGCCTCGTAAGGAGCAAATCGATATTACACAGGAGCCTAAGTTAACGCCAGAGCAAGCTGAATTGTTTTTACGCAGCCGTCGCTCTATTCGTAACTATCAAAATAAACCAGTTCCTGCTGAGCTCATTCGCAAGGTATTAAATGTTGCAAGAATGGCGCCAACAGCAACTAATACACAAGGCATTTCGTATATCGTAGTGCGTGATAAACAAAAATTGCGTCGTATTGCTGATCTCGTTCTTGAGTGGATGCACTTGGCTGCAAAAACAGCACCTATCATGCGTCTTTATGCTCGTGCTGCTCAAGCGGAAGTAGATAAAGGCAAGGAATATATCTTGCGCGATGCGCCAGCTCTTGTAGTGGCCATCGGCTCTAAAAAAGATATTCATCGTACTCATGATAGTGGGCACTCTTGCTTGTCTTATGCAGAGTTATATGCACCGACATTAGGGCTTGGTACTTGTTGGGCCGGCTTCTTTGAACATGCAGGCGAAGCAGAATACGAACCATTGTTGGAGCTTTTAGGTGTACCAGAGGATAAGATTGTCGCTGGTGCCATCTTGATGGGCTATCCACGCGTTCGTTATCGCAATATTGTGGAACGTCAACCACTAGACGTTACTTTCGATACGGAAGAATAAAATAAAAGCGATACTCTAAAATTGATTAGGGTATCGCTTTTTGGCATATAAGGAAACTTTTACTAATAAAATAAGACTTATACAAAAAACTTTTACCAATAAAAAACCGGCCTCTAGTATGATAGAGGTCGGTCTTAATTTATTTAGTTTGCAGATGTAATGGTACCTTTGAAAGTATCATTGATGAATTGTTTGATGGCATCAGATTTGTAGATGTCTGCAATTTTTTTGTATGTTTCGTTGTCTTTGTCTTGTTCGCGCACAGCAAGGATCATAACCGCTAAAGGCTCATCTTTAGGTTCTAAGAAGAAACCTTGTTTCTCTACGTTAAGACCAGCGCTTTGAACGTAGTTCATAGGAATCGCTGCTACTACAACGTCATCTAGGCTACGAGGTAATTGAGCTGCTTCTAATTCTTGGATTTGAAGATTTTTTGGGTTAGATGTAATATCTGCTACAGTTGCTTTGAAGCCAACGCCGTCTTTCAAAGTAATAAGACCTGCTTTAACAAGTAGTGCAAGACCACGACCACCATTAGTTGGGTCATTTGGAATCGCTACGATGGAGCCTTCTGGAACGTCAGCTGCACTGCGAACAGAGTTACTGTATAAACCCATTGGCATCAAAATAGTTTTGCCAATAGCTACTAATTTGGAACCGTTTTGTTTGTTAAAGTTTTCCATGAATGGTACGTGTTGGTACGCATTTAATTGAATGTCACCATCAGCGAGGGCTTTATCTGGTGTTACATAATCGGAGAATTCTACCACTTTAAGGTCGATACCTTGTTTTTAGCTTCTTTAGCAACTGCTTCAGCTACTTGAGCATGAGGACCTGCAGTAGCACCGATTTTTACTTCTTTAGGCGTTTGGCCTGCTTGATTAGTATTGTTGCCGCAACCAGCGATGGCGAATGCAAGTACACCAACGAGGAGAGGGGCAATAAATTTTTTTAATTTCATAATAACATCCCTTTCTACAACATATGTAATGTAAATATCCTATCATGTGAGTTGGATTTTGTATATAGAGAAATACATATGAGTTAGCTATAGATTAAAGTTATATATCTTAGCATATCTAAAAATCTCGAAAAATGGTATAATATAATCAATAAGTTTTATACAACTTAATTTAAATGTTACAGTTTAATATATACATTATAATTTAGTATTAGTATTAGTATTAGTATTAGTATTAGTATTAGTATTACAATTACAATTACAATTACAATTTAATATAAGTATTACAATTAATTTAACTGTGGATCTAGGTCTATATAGGAGGCTACCATGTTTAACTTTGATTTTTATAATCCAACCCATATCGTATTCGGTAAAGACCGTTTAGATGAATTAGATGCATTGGTACCAAAGGATGCAAAGGTGCTCATTACTTACGGCGGTGGATCTGCTGTGCGCAGTGGCCTTATTGATCGTATTGTGAAGTCACTTGGCAACCGCAAGGTAGAACAATTCGGCGGTATTGAGCCAAACCCATCTCTTGAAACTTGTGAACGTGCGGTAGCTTTCATTAAAGAACATGGTGTAGATTTCGTTCTCGCTGTAGGCGGCGGTTCTGTAGTAGATGCTACAAAACTTATCGTTATGGGCGCTACTTATGATGGTCCTGTCATTGAAGTTATGAAAGCTGGTGTACCAGCGGTTCCAGTGGAAATGGTGCCAAATCCATTACCATTTGGTACAGTGATGACTCTACCTGCCACAGGTTCTGAAATGAACAATGGTGCAGTTATTACTTATGGTGACGGTAAATTCCCTGTGTTCAGTAGCTTAGTATTCCCTAAGTTCTCCATGCTTGATCCAACATTGACTTTCACATTGCCTGAAAAACAAGTTAAGAATGGCGTTATTGATACCTTTGTGCATACCACAGAGCAATATTTAACATATCCTGTAGAGGGCCGTATTCAAGACCGTTTCAGTGAAGGTATTTTAAAAACTATGATTGAAATCGGTAAAGAAACGGTAGAAAATCCAGAAAACTACGATATTCGTGCTAATCACGTGTGGGCTTCTACCTTGGCATTAAACGGCTTGATTGGTGCAGGTGTGCCACAAGACTGGGCAACACATCTTATCGGTCATGAGTTAACTGCGGCGTACCATCTTGATCATGGGATTACATTAGCTATTGTATTGCCTGCATTATTAGAAGTGAAAAAAGCAGACAAGCTTGAAAAATTGGCACAATATGCTACACGTGTATGGCATATTACAGAAGGCACAACAGAAGAAAAAGCAGATAAGGCTATCGCTAAAACGCGTGAATTCTTCGAGTCCCTTGGCGTATCTACACATTTGAAAGACTATGGTCTAGGCGAAGAAGCAGTTGATAAAATTGTGAAACAATTAGAAGATCATGGTATGACTCGACTTGGTGAAAAAGGCGATGTAACACCAGAAGTAGCTCGTGAAATTTTAACGCGCGCTTTATAATACATTTGGTTAAAGCCATCAAAATTTGACACTAATTATATACAATGTATAATATAATAGCTTATATAAAAGACACCATATGGTGTCTTTTATTATTGTTCAAATTAGTTTTATCGTCTAGAAGAGTACTAAGATTAGTTTTGACTATCGTTTACATAATATATAATGTATGATTTCGAAAGGAGAAAATCCTTGAATGAAATAAAACATCGAAGTGCCTTTTCTTTTGCGCTTCCTATAATGATTCCTATGGGGCTCAGCTTCTTCTTCCTTGGATTAGGTTTTGGCTTGTATGCTACCAGTCAGGGATTGCCTTGGTGGACAGCCCCTGTTTTGGCTAGTACAATTTTTGCAGGCTCTATGGAGTTCGTAACTATTGGGCTGCTGATGGCAGGCTTTGATCCTGTAAATGCTTTTATGCTGACCTTGTTTGTTAATGGGCGCCATTTTTTCTATGGTTTATCTGCATTACAGAGATATGTGAATATGGGGTGGAAATGGTTTCCTACCGTTGCCTGGATGTGTGACGAAAGCTTTGCAATTAATGTATCTACGAAGTTGCCCGATGATGTGGATGAAAAATGGTTCTACTTCCATGTATCGTGGCTTAATTATACCTTTTGGGTGGTGAGTACCTTTGTAGGGGGATTGTTTGGTGATTTATTAACATCTGTAGATTTGCGTGGTATTGGTTTTGTATTACCTGGCTTATTTATTGTTATATTCCTTGAAATGTTATTTAATGCTAAAGTAATAATATCCGAGGCTTTGGTGCTGTTGGAGCCGTTGTAGCCCTAGCCATGCTTCTGTTGACGGGAAAATCCTTGTTTATGCTTGCCTCTATGGGGTGTATGCTCATAGTATGTTATATTGCGTATAAGTGGGGAGGTGTACATCTTGACTAGTTTTGAAATGGTCATTACCGTAGCTATTGTCGTAGCAGCTACATTACTTACACGTTTCTCCGCTTTTCTTATTTTTCCACCTGGTAAAAAGGCACCAGATTTTGTACAGTATTTAGGTAAGGCATTGCCTGCAGCTGTTATGGGTATGCTTGTTGTTTATACCTTTAAAGATACAATTGTGCTTTCCTATCCTTATGGCATTCCAGAACTTATTGCTTTATTAGTAACCGTTGGCATGCATCTATGGAAGCGAAATATGTTCATGTCTATTGGGGCGGGCACTGTAATGTATATGATACTTATACAAGCCGTCTTTAATGTGCCTAAATAAATTACAATAAAATAAACCACTTATATCTAACCTTTTTAGGCAGAGATATAAGTGGTTTTCTTTTTTATCTTAGTTGTAATAATCTTTCTAGACCTGGTGCGGTGTGATGATCTTCCAAGAAGTCTTGTTGATCTAATAATTCCATAACGTCCATGTCGATGTTAGTAAGCTTGAAGTCGAAAACATCAAAGTTAGCTTCCATATGACTTACGCTATTTGCCTTTGGCAATGGAATGATGCCTCGTTGGATATGCCAACGTAAGATGATTTGGTGTTTTGTGACACCGTATTTTTCGGCCAAGCTTTTAATGATCGGGTGGTCGAAAATCGGTTGGCGATCACGAGTAAATGGAGACCACGCCATGCCTACTACTTGATGTTTACGCATTAATTGTAATAAGGACTGCCGTTGGTTAAACGGGTGGCACTCGATTTGGTTCACCACGGGTTTTACATTACAGTGGTATAGCAAGTCGATGAGGCGATCTTCGTAGAAGTTAGAGAGACCTAGACCACGCAATACGTTTTGGTCGTATAACTCCTCCATAGCGCGCCATGAGCCGTAGTAATCGCCCAAAGGTTGGTGTACGAGCATAATGTCGATATAATTAGTGTCTAATTTTTTTAGAGAACTTTCAACAGCGCGCATCGTATTATCATAGCCTGCATCGGTGTGCCAAATTTGTAGTAATAATGATATCTGTACGATTAACGCCAGATGCTTTGATACCTCGACCAACTGCTTCTTCATTGCCGTAGTAAGCGGCTGTATCGAGCAAGCGGTAGCCTACGCCAAGTGCATTAGCAACGGCTTGCTCTGTTTCTCCTTCGGAGCCTGTTTTATAAGTGCCATAACCGATAGAAGGAATAAAGCTGCCGTTGTTTAATATTCTAAAGTCCATCCGTTCTTCCATGAGAACCTCCGTTATATCCATAAATTAAAGAAATTAGCTTTCATACAATTCTAATTGATTTTATGATATACTAAGGTATTGATAAAAATCAATATGACAGGAAGTGACAGAATGAAAATCAATCGTTTATGTTCTGTAATTGCTATGCTTAGTGTTATGATAATGGTGCTGGCCATTGCCGGTTGCGGTACAAAAACCGTATCCGTTACTGACGTAACATACAAGGATATGCCGTTGCAGATACATAATGACGCCAATGTAACAGCCCTTAACAAGGCGACAGTAACGCCGACCTTAACAGGGCAGGTCGTATATGCTGTGAAAGTAGGCGACCAAGTACAGCAAGGCCAAACCTTGGCAACTGTAGATACAGCGGCTTTACAACAACAGCTGGCATCCTTACAAGGTCAGTTAGCGCAAGCTCAATCGCAATCATATGCGACATCTGTGACGACTACGACGGCGGCGTCCGTAGATAGTGCTCAATTAGCACAGGCACAGAAAATGCGTGAAGCGGGCATGATTACACAAAAAGAATATGATCGTATTGTGGAACGATCTCAACCACATACTACGACAGTAACAACTGGCGGTGGTGGCGGTGGCGCTAATGTAGCAGCTATCGAAGCACAAATCGCTCAAGTATCGGCACAAATGGCTGCATCCACAATTGTAGCTCCTATAGCAGGTACGGTGACGGCTATTTATAACGAAGACCGTCAAATGGCGATTGCAGATCGTCCGTTTATGATGATACAACAAACCACACCGATGGTAGCATCTCTCAGCATCCCTCGTGATGCGGCGATGAAACTCGGCACACCGGAGGCAAAAATGGCATGAAGGTGCTCCTCAAGGTGGCTGAACAAGAATTACCGGGTGAATTAACTTATGTAGATATTACGCAACCTGAAACTGTGCCTAGCGTATTGGTGAAAGCAACTTTCAACAATGACAAAGGCCTCATTAAGGCTGGCGAATTCTATACACTTGTTATAGAATCTAATGTGAAAGCAAAAATGTTGACCGTACCGTCTAAGGCGGTTCGTGAAAACTCTGACGGCAAATATGTCTATGTATTGACTGAAAATAATACAGTGGACGTACGTGTCGTAGAGGTAGGCATCACAGAAGGTGATGATGTAGCTATTATTTCTGGTCTAAACGCAGGCGACAAGGTTATCACAACTGATGGAACCTTTGTGTTAGGCGAATCTGTAAAATTGTAATTACGAACTGTAAGGTTCTATATTAAAGTTTTAATATATGTTGAATGCATGATGGCAAGAAAATTTTCACACACTGTGAAAGCAACCTCGTAAGAGGAATCTGATAGGAGGGATTATTATTTTAGAATTTAAACGTTTTGAATTAAGAGACAAACCATTAATCGATAAGTATTTTGAACAACATCATTATGAAGCATCTGATAACTGTTTCACTACATTGTTCATGTGGCAAGATCCGTACGGCATCCGTTGGGCTGAAGAAAATGGCGTGTTGTACATTCAAGGTGGCGGTAAGCGTGAACCATTCCTATTGCCTCCGTTTGCTGGTAAAGATGCAAAGTTCCTTGATGGTTTATTGCGCGCTAAAGAATGGTTCGTAGAAAATAAATTGCCATTCCGTTTTAAAGGTGTTAGTAAAGCTGTTAAAGAGCGTATGGAAGACCTTTGTCCTGGTCGCTATGAGTTCACCCCTGACCGCGATAACTACGAATACATTTACAAGTCTGAAGATCTTATCAATTTGTCCGGTAAGAAATTCCGTCAAAAGAAAAACCATTTGAACCAATTCCGCATGCAATATTCCAATTATGAGTACTTGCCAATTACGGAAGATATCATTCCATTATGTCGCGAAACAGCAGCATCTTGGGTTGAGACTCACCACGAAGAAGGTATCGAAGACGAATTAGTAGCAATCAATTTGTTGTTCGATAACTGGGATGCACTAGGCCTTAAAGGCGGCGCCATTAAATTGTTTGGCCGTGTGGAAGCTTTCAGTATTGGTGAAATCTTAAATGATAGAATTGCTTTGATTCATATTGAAAAAGCAAATCCAGACATTCGCGGTTTGTACCAAGCGATTAATAATGAATTCATTCGTCATGAATTTAGCGAAGTCGAATTCATCAACCGTGAAGAAGACATGGGATTACCTGGCCTTCGTCAAGCAAAGGAATCTTACAACCCAGATCACTTTGCTGAAAAATATGACGCAGTATATGCTAACGAAGCAGATAATGCGACAGGCGGTAAATAAAATTCTGAGCTATGAAGTCGATGTGCTTCATAGCTCATTTTGTTATAATAGAAGTGTTAGCCTATCTATTTGTATGTAAATTGCGTATCATCATGGCGATGCGATGCGATGCGATGCGATGCGATGCGATGCGATGCGATGCGATGCGATGCGATGCGATGCGATGTGATGCGATGCGATGCGATAGATAGAGGCCTTTATGATATAACGAGGACATAATTATGGAATTTAGAATTGCAACGGCTCAAGATACGCCACATGTGGAAAATCTATGGGCGTACTGCTTTGAACCTAAGGAAGATCCATTCTTCCAATATTATTTTACAAATTGTTACGAACCAGAACATACAATGGTCGGTCTAGAACAAGACCAGTTGTTAAGTACCGTTCATTTGCGTCAATATAATCTTAATGTACGCGGTGCTGTACTGCCTACAAGTTATATGGTAGGTGTTGCCACACATCCGGCGGCACGCCGTGGTGGTATAGGTGGGGCGTTATTGACTGCTGCATTAGAGGAACTTCGTAAGCGCGGTCAAGCCATGACGATTTTGATGCCTTCTAAAGCAGCATTCTACCAACAATACGGTTGGGAACTCTATGCTCATCAATGGGTGAACACCATGTCTCTTGAAGACTTGCGCCCTATGACGGATAAATCTTTGAGCTTTGGCTTGCTTAATAGCGTAGACCAATGGACCTTGCTAGATCCAGTGTATAAAGCGTATACAGCGCGTTTATCTGGTTATGCAGAGCGCGGTGAAAAGGAATGGAAACGCTTGCTTGGCAGCTTCTTTGCAGAAGGTGTAAACATTGCTGTTGTGCGCAATGATGAAAGTATTATCGAAGGGTATGCTGTATATCGCTTAGGCCAACCTGAAATCCCTGTTTCTGAATTAGTGTATACTACACGCCGTGCACAACGGGCATTGCTCAATTACTTCTACAATCATCGCTCCCAAGGCACTTCTATCCGTTGGAATGAAGGTCTTCACGATACATATTATCGTTTCTATCCAGATGGTAAAAGCGGCCATGCCACTATGCCGTATATGATGAGTCGTATTGTTGATGTGAAAGCGGCTCTTGAAGCGATTCCTGTAAATCCAGAGGCATTGATGATGCCTATTACTTTGACCTTTGGCGTTAAAGATAGCCTTTGTGCATGGAATGAAGGTCGCTACGAAGTACAATACAGCGGTGCATTAACGCCAACTGTTAAGAAAGTATCTGATACGCTTGAAGGTGAAGTAGATCTTACTGTTGAAGTGGGCGCTTTGAGCCAACTTTTGATGGGCACATTAACAGCACGGGATCTTGCCTTTGAAGGTAAACTTTCAGTCGGGGAAGAGTGGTTAGATTATTTCGATATCCTCTATCCTGAACAAAAACATATATTAACGAGTGGTGGTAATATGAGCTGGAAAACATATACGGTAAAAGAACCGACAGAATTGACGGTCTCTAAATATGTAAAGGAACGATTTTCTCTATCTTCTCGAGATATCCAAATGATGTTCCGTAAGAAACGGGTAAAAGTAAATAGCCGTGTAGCCCATTCTCAGCGGTCCCTCAAAAAAGGTGATGTCTTAACATTGGAACTGCCACAGGATAAGGATTATGGCGTAGATGTAGAAAAGGGTCCTATTACCGTTCTCTACGAAGATGCTCATACCTTGGTGGTTAATAAGGATCCTTTTATGCTCGTTCATCCAGCAGGTCAAACAAAGTCTTGTACATTGAGCAACTATGTGGCAGGTTATTATGCGAAAAAGGGCGTAGTTCATAAGGTGCGCCCTGTGCATCGCCTTGACCGCGACACATCGGGTTGCATTCTCTTTGGCAAAACTAAGGAAGCGCAGCAGTATTACACAGATGAACTACAAGCTGGTCGTATCGATCGCATCTATATTGGCCTTGTAGAAGGTCGCATTGACTCAGATGGTGTTGTCGACGCGCCTATCGGTGTAGATCCCGTATTTGATAACCGCCGTGTCATCGATGAATTTGGTCAACCGGCACAAACGGAATATACCGTTCTTCGTCATGATGGGGATCATACTTTACTGCGATTTAAATTGCTCACAGGTCGAACTCATCAAATTCGTGTACACATGGAGCACATCGGACATCCTATCGTTGGTGACGCTATGTATGGCACACGTAACAAACCTTATACACGTCAATGCTTGCATGCATCGGAATTAACCTTTGTGCCTTATGGTGAGGACGAGCCTATAACGGTAACCTGTGAAGTAGGGTACGACTTTGGTCGTGAAAAATAGTAATTGCTTTTATAAGTAGCATCAACTATAATCTACATGATGATGTGGTCATAGAGCATGCCACGTAAAATAAAGAAAGCTCAATCGCTAGATGTGGACATAGAGCGTGCCACGAAAAACAAAAAAAGCTCAATCGATGATAAACAAATATAGCTATTGATGATTGTGTATTCTTGTATACAAAAAACAATAGTGATAAAAACGCATAGTCTATGCATCAAAAGCATAGACTATGTTTTTTTTATATTTTCAATTCACAGAGGACAGGTGTATACTATGCGTAGACATAAAATTCTATAGACTATAAAGTTTATGGATTTATTATGAAATAGTTTGTTAGTTATACTTTCACCAAGCCCGAACGGAACGATGCCGCAGCGCTTGGGATGATCAAGTGATATGAAGGAGTGCACGTTATGGATATGAATCAGAGCACAATTGAGCAACAACGTCTAGATCAAGCTAGACTCGAAGCTAATGGTATGTACAGCAGCCAATTTGAAAGGATGCGTGCGGCATGGGCTTTGTCGTTAATATTAAGGGTAAAAAATCCCATGATATTATCGATGATGGTTTGCGTATTTTAGAGCGTCTTGAGCACCGTGGTGGTGCAGGCGCCGATAAGGATACAGGGGATGGTGCCGGTATTTTGGTACAAATTCCACATGAGTTCTTTAAGCGCGAATGCGAAGTGCTTGGCATTAACTTGCCTTCCGCTGGTGATTACGGCGTAGGTATGGTCTTTGCCCATAAATATGAAAGTCTCCGTAACGAGCAAAAACGCATTTTTGAAGAGGTTGTTCGCGAAGAAGGCCAAGTTGTTCTCGGCTGGCGTGAAGTACCAGTTGATGGTACAAAGGTTGGTCAAGAGGCGGCTGCTATTCGCCCTTGGATGATTCAAATTCTCATCGGTAAAGGTCCAGATGTAACGAATAATAAAGAATTCGAACGTAAATTGTACATCATTCGTAAATTGGCGGAAAAACGCATTATTCCGTTGAGCAAGGAATTATCTAGCGATTTCTATATCGCATCTTTGTCTTCTAAAACAATCGTATATAAAGGTATGTTAACACCTGGTCAATTGCGTGACTTCTACCTTGATTTGAGCGACCTTGACTTTACATCTGCGTTGGCTATGGTTCACTCCCGTTTTAGTACAAATACATTCCCAAGCTGGGCTCGGGCGCATCCTAACCGTTTCTTGGTGCATAATGGTGAAATCAACACTATCCGCGGTAATGTAAACTGGATCAATGCTCGTGAAGGTAAAGCAGAATCTCCATTATTCCCAGATATTAAAAAGGTATTCCCTGTAGTAGATGACAGCGGTTCTGACTCCGCTATGTTCGATAACACTTTGGAATTCTTGCACATGACAGGTCGTTCCTTGCCTCATGCGATTATGATGATGATTCCTGAACCTTGGGAACGCAATAATCTCATGAGCCAAGAAAAACATGACTTCTACGAGTTCAATAGCTTCATGATGGAACCATGGGATGGTCCTGCCGCTATGGGCTTCACTGATGGTACTGTTATCGGTGGCGTACTTGACCGTAACGGTTTGCGTCCTGCTCGTTACTATGTAACAACTGATGATCGCGTTATCATGGCATCTGAAGTAGGTGTAGTTAACGAAAACGCTGAAAATATTCGCGCTAAAGGTCGCTTGGAACCAGGCAAAATGCTACTCATCGATACAGAGGAACAACGCATTATTTCTGACGAAGAAATCAAACAACGCGTTGCCACTGACTTGCCATATGATGAATGGGTAAAAGAGCACGTTATTCACTTGTCTGAAATTACGCAAGCTGATGAAAGTGACATTCCAAAAGTAGAAGACTTATTCAAACATCAACAAGCCTTTGGTTATACTCAAGAGGACCTTGTACGTATGATCGTACCTATGGCAAAGGATGGTAAAGATCCTGTAGGCGCTATGGGTGCCGATGCTCCACTTGCTATCTTGTCCGATAAACCACAATTGTTATATAGCTACTTCAAGCAAATGTTCGCGCAAGTAACAAATCCTCCAATCGATTCCATTCGGGAGGAAATGGTTACATCTACGCGCGTTATGCTTGGTAACTCTGGTAACTTAACAGATCTAACAAAGCTGGTACCTATGCATTGTCCATGCGTACACCGATCCTTACTAACCAAGAATTGGCATCCATTAAGGCTCTTGACTGCCGTCGCATGAAATCCGTTACATTGCCAATCCTCTTCGATCCAACTAAGGGCGCTGAAGGCTTGCGCGATGCGTTAAATGAATTATGTGAAAAAGCAGAAGAGGCAGCACGTACAGAACAAAATGTATTGATTTTATCCGACCGTGGCGTCGATGAAAATCATGCACCAATTCCAGCATTGTTGGCTGTAGCGGCTGTTCATAATCACTTGATCAATAAAGTGTTGCGCACAGAAATCGGTCTTATTCTCGAATCTGGTGAGCCACGCGAAGTTCATCACTTCTGTACATTAATTGGTTATGGTGTAACAGCTATTAACCCATACTTAGCACTTGAAACAGTACGCGATTTACAAGCTCGTAAACGCCTTGGCGATATTACGGTTGAAGAAGCTGAAAAGAACTACATCAAAGCAGCTGTAGGCGGCATCATGAAGGTTATGTCCAAAATGGGGATTTCCACAGTTCGCTCCTATCATGGCGCACAAATCTTTGAAGCTTTGGGTTTGAATACTAACTTCATCAACAAGTTCTTCGTAAATACGCCAACACGTATCGGTGGTATCGGTCTTGGCGGTGTAGCACACGAAGCATTAGCTCGTTATGAACGTGCTTTCAAATCCGACGAAACTGTACTCGAACCAGGCGGTTGGTATGGTCCTGTAAAAGATGGGGAAGAGCATTTGTTTAACCCTAAGACGATTGATTTGTTACAAGAATCCCTTATCAATGGCGATTATGCTAAATATAAAGAGTATTCTAAAGCAATTCGCAATGATTACCACGTTACATTGCGCTCCTTGATGGAATTGAACTACCCAGTTGGCGGCGGCATTCCTATTGAAGAGGTTGAAGCTGAAGAATCTATCGTAAAACGCTTTAAAGCAGGCGCTATGAGTTATGGTGCCATCAGTAAAGAGGCGCATGAAGCGATTGCTATCGCTATGAACCGCCTTGGCTCTACATCTAACTCTGGTGAGGGCGGCGAAGATGTAGCTCGCTTCAAACCATTGCCAAACGGCGATAGCCTAAACTCCGAAGTAAAACAGATCGCCTCTGGTCGTTTCGGTGTAACTGCGAACTACCTCATCCACGCAAAAGAATTACAAATTAAATGTGCTCAAGGTGCTAAACCAGGTGAAGGTGGTCAATTGCCAGGTAAAAAGGTATACCCTGAAATTGCTAAAGCACGTCACTCGACTCCTGGGGTTGAGCTCGTATCTCCACCACCTCATCACGATATTTACTCCATCGAAGATTTGGCTGAGTTGATTTACGATTTGAAATGCGTTAACAAAGATGCTCGTATTTCCGTTAAATTAACATCTGAAGCTGGCGTTGGTACTATCGCTGCCGGCGTTGCGAAAGCAAAGCAGACAATATCTTGATCTCTGGTTACGACGGTGGTACAGGTGCGGCAGGCCGTACGTCTGTAAAACACGCTGGGGTGCCTTGGGAATTAGGTTTGTCCGAAACGCATCAAACATTGATGCTTAACAGATTGCGTGACCGCGTTCAATTAGAAGTAGACTCCCAAGTTGATGACCGGTTTCGACGTAGCGGTAGCAGCTATGCTAGGTGCTGAGCTATTCGGGTTTGGTACATTGCCACTCGTTGCAGTAGGCTGTAAAATGGCTCGTGTATGTAACCTTAACACATGTCCTTATGGCGTAGCTACACAAGATGAAAAATTGCGTGCCCGCTTTACAGGTAAACCTGAGTATGTAGAAAACTTGATGATCTTCATCGCTCGTGAGTTACGCGAAATCATGGCTCGCTTAGGTATTCGCTCTGTAGCTGAACTCGTTGGCCGTATCGACCTCGTTCGTCAAAAATCTCAAGACGATAATTTCAAATTGTCTCGCGTTGACCTTAAACGCGTTTTGTTCCGTCCATACATCGATTCCTCTGTAGGTCACATGCACACTGTTGACCAAGATCACGAATTGGAACGCACATTGGATATGTCCAAGCTCTTGCGTATGTGTCGTCCTGCTATTGAGGATCAAAAACCTATTCGTGCTAAATTGGCTATTACAAACATTAACCGTGTTGTAGGTACTTTAGTTGGCTCTGAGGTGACTCGTCGTTACGGTGAAAGCGGCTTGCCAGATAACACAATCAAGTTGAACTTTGAAGGCTCTGCAGGCCAATCCTTCGGTGCTTTCATTCCTAAAGGCATGACTCTAGAACTCGAAGGGGATGCGAACGATTACCTCGGTAAAGGTTTGTCCGGTGGTACTATCACTGTATATCCTCCTAAAGATTCTATCTTTGAAGCTGACGAAAATATCCTCATCGGTAACGTTGCCTTCTATGGCGCTACTTCTGGTACATCCTACATCAACGGTGTAGCTGGTGAACGTTTCGCCGTTCGTAATAGTGGTATCACTGCTGTTGTTGAAGGTGTAGGCGATCATGGTTGTGAATACATGACTGGTGGCGAAGTTCTTGTACTCGGTAAAATCGGCCGTAACTTCGCGGCAGGTATGTCCGGTGGCTATGCGTATATCCTCGATTGTGATGAACGCTATGTCAATACAGGTCTTGTAGAATTACGTCCTGCTAACACTGAAGATGACCTAAAACGCATTAAAGAATTAGTAGAACAACACGTATTGCATACGAACTCTGCTAAAGGCCGTCACATCCTAGAAAACTGGAATAACTTTGTAAATAGATTCACAAAAGTTGTACCAGTAGCATATGAAGAAATGCACAATGCTATTGAACGCTTTAAAGCACAAGGCTTATCCTTGGAAGAAGCACAATTAGCTGCATTCAAAGAAATATGCATAATCTATTTATTTCCTAGTTAACTTCCGTTATATAAGATTAATACTGTAAAATGCCTCTATAGCTTTGACTATAGAGGTATTTTCATGTATAATATTTGTATTGCAATATTGGATCATGGCAGTTCTCGGGCCTGTGCAATGGGGGCCTGTGAATCGTGTCAGGACTGAGAGGTAGCAGCACTAAGCGGTAACCTTCATGTGCCACGGGGAACCCGGGGGCTGTCGTGATCGAATATTGCAAGGCGGCCTATGGGGCCGCTTTTTTTATGCCTAATCTAAGGTTTAGGATAGCTTATTGAAGATAATAGGATGTTCTTTTGACTAGTAAATATCGACATTATTTGTAAATAAAAATATTACCTTAGAATTATGCGATAAGGTCTATAAAATGAGTAAGATTTCTGCGAATATGGTATAATAAAGTATTGTAATTTTCGGAAAAAGGGGGTGTTCCAATGGCATACATTGCGTTATATCGTAAGTACCGTCCGCAGACGTTTACCGATGTGGTTGGTCAGCATCAGGTGTCTGATACGTTGATGCGTGCTATCCGCGAGGATAAGGTAGCTCATGCGTATTTGTTTGCTGGTCCTCGAGGGACTGGTAAGACGAGTATGGCCAAGATTTTCGCGCGCGCTATTAACTGTGAACATGGGCCAACGGATCATCCTTGTAACGAGTGTAGTGCTTGTAAATCGATTTTGAGCGGTCAGTCTATGGATGTTATTGAAATCGACGCTGCATCCAATCGTGGTATCGATGAGGTGCGTGCCCTTCGTGAAAGCGTCAAATTTATGCCTGTTGAAGGGCGTAAAAAGGTGTTCATCATCGATGAAGCCCACATGCTTACGACCGAAGCGTGGAATGCACTTTTAAAAACTATCGAAGAGCCACCGGCTCACGTTATGTTTATCTTTGCTACTACAGAGATTGAAAAGTTACCTGTTACCATCGTATCTCGCTGTCAGCGCTATACCTTTAGACGCATTACATCTGATGATATCGCACAGCGTTTATCCTATGTAGCGGAAAAGGAAGGTTTTGGCTTAGATCCTGCAGCAGCACAGCTCATCGCTGTCCATGCAGACGGCGGTTTGCGCGATGCGTTGAGTATCTTAGACCAATGTGCCGGTATGGCAACAGGTACTATTACGCCGCAAGTAGTAGAAGAACTGATCGGTCTTGTTAGCAAAGAATGGATTATTCACTTCCTGGATGCGTTGCGCAACGGGGATGGTCCAAAATTGTTGTCCTATATCCACGATGCCTTAGCAGAAGGTCGTGATGCGACGCAGATTATGGAAGCCCTAATTCAGCACGTGCGGGCCTTATTAGTTGGTAAGGTCGCACCTGATGCGGATGAGCTCAAGGTGTATGATGCCTTTAAGGCTGAGTTTTTAGCTCAAGCTGAAAGCATCGATTTTAATGAGCTTAACCAGTATGTGCGCAGTGCGCAATCCATCATGAATGATGCAAAACAAGTGGATAATCCACGAACTATTATCGAAATGGGCCTTTTGGTGCTTTGTGCTAAATTAGGCTCTGTTGATGAAAGCTTAGAAGACCGTGTGTATGCATTAGAGTCTTCAGAACGATCTGAACGCAACGATTTATTGAACCGCATGGCTCAATTAGAACAACGAGGCCCAGCTGTCGCAACATCACCTGCTTATGGTGCTAACTCTTTTGGACCACCAAGTGGTTATGCCAATAGCTTTGTTCCTGTAGATAATGCTGCTGTACAGAACGCTTCTATGAGTAGTACTCAAAATAGTACTGTTGGTACTGTGCCGCCTCCAAGTGGAGTGGGGATGACACCACCGCCTGCGAGTGTAGGCATGACACCTCCACCTATGAGTGCACCAGGTAGTATACCGCCTCCTATGAATGGAGTAGGCATGGCTCCGCCTCCAATGGGCAGTATTGGTATGGCGCCACCAAGTACAAGCAGTGCGCCAGAACGATCGGCTAGAAATCAAGCCAAAGGTCGTGGTAAAAAAGGTATTAGTACACAGGCTATCATTAGTGATCAAATCTTGTCGGCTCAAGAGTATCGCAATATACAGTCCAATGTCATTAAATACTTGAAGGACAGCAATCGCAATATGACCTCTACCGTAATTGGCCAAGGTCAGCTTGTATACGTAGATCAAAGCAAGGCTGTTATGGCCTTTAAAAATACATTGCACCTCAATGTAATGACCAACGAAGTAAACTTGGCAGAAGCGGCAGATGCTTTCACCTATACGCTAGGCTATCCAGTACATGTAGAAATTGTTGATGCTCTCACACAAGTTTACAAAGACTATAAAAGGGCCTCTGGCAGTACGACGCAGCACCAAGTAAAAGCGCCGCAACGTCCACCAGAACCGATGGTAGATGTACAGAAGACCTCTGGAGGTCAACCGACACAAATGGATTTAACAAATCCATCGGCACCACAAGGCACTAATAATGTACCAATGGGAAATAGTTCAGTAGGAGCTAATAGCGCTCAAGATAGTAGCGTGTCACAAGCTCAACAACCTACCGCACAGGTTGGCGGTTCAACCACTGGTGAACAATCTAGTAAGCCTGATTCTGCAGCGGTAGATGCGGCAAAGGCCGCAGCATTAGCATTCTTAGCGAAGAAGACGGGCGGTGCTGCTGTAAGTGCCACAACTGGTGCTGATATTCCAGTTCATTCCTTTGATGATGTGCCTGTAGAGGATATGGAGGAATCTTACGTATCATCTTTAGATGATATACCACCACACCCATTAGATAGCGTCACTGTTATCAGTGAAGATGGGGAAGTCTTAGAACGCCCTATGGATAGCGGTGCACATATCGAGGTAGAAGCTGTCCCAAAGTCTAATGGGGGCGAACAGCAACAGGGAACCCCTTATCAAAGTGATGGACATGCAATGCTTTCACAAGCACCTATTGAAGTAGCGCCCATCGATAGCGTGACGGTAGCTCGTGAATATGCATGGGATCCAGAGCATATGACAGAAGAGGAACGAAACAATCCTCTTTTGGCAGAAACATTAGAAACTATCTGAAGACCACGACATCATCGTCGAGGTCATCGAAGAATAAATCAATTAGAATATTAGTATAGGACGTAGATCCTAAAAGGAGGAATTACAATGTTTGGTAAAGGTATGGGCAATATGGCTGGCATGATGAAAAAAGTTCAAAAAATGCAAGCAGATATGAAGAAAATGCAAGAAGAATTAAAAACTCGTACAGTAGAGGCTTCCGTTGGTGGCGGTGCTGTAACAGTTGTAATGAACGGTGAAAAAATCATCGAGTCCTTGAAATTGAACCCATCTGCAGTAGATCCTGAAGACGTGGAAATGTTAGAAGATTTAGTAATGGCTGCTGTCAACGAAGCTAGCAAAAAAGTAGATGACCTTTTGGCTCAAGAAATGGGCAAAGTAACTGGTGGTCTTAATTTGCCAACAGGTTTATTCTAAATGACAAACGCTTTAGAACGGCTCGTAGAGCAGTTGCGCCGCTTGCCGGGTATAGGCTCCAAGTCGGCTAGACGCTTGGCCTATCATTTGGTAGAAATGCCGAAGGAAGAGGTAGACCGTCTCGTGGAAACCATCGTAGAAGCGAAGGGGGGCTACGCGTCACTGTTCTATTTGCTTTAACTTATCAGCTCAAGACCCTTGTGAATTCTGTAGCAATCCAAACCGGGATCAAACGACGATTATGGTCGTTGAAACATCTCGCGATGTTATTGCTATCGAGCGCAGTGGTGACTATAAGGGCTTATATCACGTATTAGAAGGTGCTTTGTCCCCTATGGAGGGGATCGGTGCTGACGATATTCGCGTAAAAGAATTGATTGCTCGCCTTCGTGATGGTGTCGTACAAGAGGTTATCCTCGCTACTGACCCAGACGTAGAAGGGGAAGCGACAGCTCTCTATTTGGCGCGCTTGTTAAGCCCAAGTGGCATTAAGGTAACGCGTATTGCCCGCGGTGTTCCTGTGGGTGGCGATATCGAATATGCTGATGAATTAACATTAGGCGGTGCCGTAGTAAACCGCCAAGAAATGAAAGGATAATATGGGAGCTTTATTAGCATCACCGATTATATCGGCGGTTGTATCCGTTGCTGTAGCCTACATTGCTTTCAAAGTAGCATTTTTCACCATTAAACGAGTGGCAATGAATGCAGTAACTGGTATTTTGACGTATTTAGTATGCGTTCATATCCTCAATATTCCTATGGATATTGGTTTGGGCGTATGGGCTTTAACAGCAATTCTAGGCCCTATTCCAATGCTCATTGCAGCCGGATGGTACGGCTTTAAAATAGGAGGACCTCATGCTTATCAATCGTGAACAACAACGCGTTATTGATGAAGTTGAACAGAATATCCTCTTGTTAGCGTCCGCTGGGACGGGAAAAACGAATACACTTGCTTATCGAGTGGCTCACCTCATCGAGGGCGGCTATGCGAAGGCGGAGAATATCTTGTGCATGACCTTTACGAACAAGGCGGCAAAGGAGATGAAAGACCGCATTCAATCGCTCGTAGGCAGTCCTGCAAAGGCTGTGGAGGTTAGTACATTCCACAGCTTTTGCTTTTTCGTACTTCAACAAGAGGGTAAGCGCAATGAAACCTTGTATACGGATGTAACGATCTTTGATGAAGAGGATTGCAAGGAATTGTCTGAACCGTATCGTCCAGGTAAGTTGCGAGAAATGTCCTTTGCCAACATCATCGGTATGGTAAAAGAATATCGTTCCTTATATGGCTTTTATTCTGATGATCTCGTAGGCGATTATAAACGGACTATTGATCGTTTGCAAAAGGAACAGCGTCCTGCTATTGAGCAACAGTTCTCTAGTTTTGGGAATGTTCTTTATAGTGAACTCCATGACTTCTTGAACCATGGTCACGAATGGATTGCCGCCTATGATGAAAGCTTAGCCTCCGTACATGGCCTAGATTTTACGGATCTTATTTGTGGTGTTCATCGTCTATTTCAAGACCCTGTCGTTCGGGAGCGTTGGCGCAGTCGTTACAGCTATATTTCTGTAGATGAAATGCAAGATACGGGCGTACTAGAGTACAAGGTATTAGAAATGCTTTGGGAAGGTAATCACGTCCTATTATGTGGTGATTATTTCCAAACCATATACGAATGGCGTGGGTCTGATCCATTCCGTTTGCTCAAGCAGTTTGATGCGGACTTTAAGCCTTTAAAAATCATTTTTTACGAAAATTACCGCTCTAATTGGACGCTCTTTACGATGGCGTTTAAAACATTGCAGAATATGTTCCCTGATCTTGTAGGCTCTATCTATACTGAATTGCCTCGCGCCAATAGTGAAAGAAAGGGTAAGCCTGTTCTCATAAAAGGCTGTAAAAATAGCTATCTTGAGGGCAGATATATCTATGAAGCTATCTGCGCCTTGCCAAAGGATGCCAATATTGGCGTTTTAGTACGGGATAATAAAAAAGCGCAACGGCTGAGCGACTCCTTTGAACGCCTCAACAATGAAAAACCTGAAGACGAACGTCGTCATTTTATGATTATTGACGAGTTTAAATTCTTTAGACGTCAAGAAATCAAAGACGTTATGGCTTACTTTAAATTGCTTATGAACCCGAATGACTCCGTCAGCGCTAAGCGCATTATAAAACGCTATGTTGCTGGTATCGGTGACGCGCGTATTGCAGCTATTGAAAGCCCTGAGACGCGTCAAGTGGGTTTAAAATTGACGGACTTTATGGATATGCCTATCTTTGAAGCAGAGCCTTATGCGAAGCTCGTCAGTGGTTTAGAAAATCATGAGGTTGTGGTGTATGATGTAGAAAGTACAGGCACCGATACGTCTCAGGATCGTATCATTCAAATTGCGGCCATCCGCATCGATGAAAATGGGCAGGTCCTAGAAACCTTTGAACGCTTTATCAACCCAGGCGTACCTGTGGGACAATCCGAAGAGGTACACGGCTTTTCCGATGCGTATTTACAAGAACACGGCGAAGAACCAGCCATAGTGCTACAAGCCTTTAAGGAATTCTCCAAGAATGCTATTATCGTAGGCCACAATGTAAACTACGATGTGACCATCTTTACTAATGAATTGGCACGCCATAATTTAGGTAATCCAGAATTCAAGGCTATCTACGATACACTCGATATTTACCGTCGTTTCTATCCTAATTTGCCAAATCATAAACTGGGCTTCCTAGCATCAGAGTTTCCTATCAATCATGAGCCTACGCACAATGCGATGGACGATATCTTGGCCACTGCACAGCTTTTAATTTATGCAGTGAAAGAAAATATCGTGCCTACAACGACTGGTCGTATGGTGGCAATCAATAAGTATAAGGCTGCTTTCACCAATATTGCGTCCCAAATGGCGACGTTGCGTAGAAAGGCCTATACGGAATTGCCAACGAAGTTATTGGCGTACATTATGAATCAAATGGGGGTTCTAGAATACTATAAATCCCATGGGGAAGCGGCAAAGGTAGAGCATATACGGGATCTATATCGCATTATGGAAAAACTTGATGCTACCTATGAGGGCCCGGCTGGGTTAGCTCGATTAAATCAAATCTTGCAGATGGCGGCCCTTACCGCAGGTGAGCCAGCTCAACAGGTACGAAATGAAGATCGCATTCCTATCATTACCATTCACCAAGCAAAGGGGAGCGAGTTTGACCATGTATTCCTAGCAGGCCTCAACGAAGGTACCTTCCCAAGCCCGTTTGCCATTGCAGAAGGGCGTGAAGACGAAGAAAAGCGCTTGTTCTATGTGGCCATAACGCGCCCTAAGCAAGAGTTGACTATTACCTTTGAACAAACAAATATACGTGGCCGAGCGGTTCAACCAAGCCCGCTACTGAACTATATGCCACGAGACAATGAGCTCGTAGAAAGGAGATACTAATGGCGAGAAAAACACATCGTCCCGATGATATTTTGTGGACCGTAACCGCTGCAGATATAGACGCTGCACGTAGTGAAAAACAGGATGTTACATTAGGTGAAGTATTAGATTCAAAATATCCTCGTAAGTCTTTAGTAAAGTTATTTGAGGAAAAACTAATCCACATCAACGGCCATAAAGCAACGCCAAAGGATGTTATCTCCGAAGGTGACGAGATTTGGATTGCCATGGCGAAGGAAAAAATAGATCACGAACCAATTGAAATGAATCTACATATCTTATATGAAGATGATGATCTCCTCATTGTGGATAAGCCGGCTGGTGTGACAGTAAATTCTAAAGACCAAGTATCCCTTGCCAATGGTGTGGCGTATTACTTTAAAGAACATGGTATTAAGCGGAAGGTACGTTTCTTGAATCGCTTAGATAGAGATACAACGGGCTGTATTGTGATAGCTAAAAGTGGATTAGCCCAAAGTCTTTATCAACAGCAAATGGATGATAATACCTTTGAAAAGTGGTATATGGCTACTGTGGAAGGCATCATAGAAGCTGATGAGGATTCCTTGGTATTATCTATGGAACGCAGTGTTGATGGGATTCATTACGAAGTAAATCCTAAGGGAAAAGAGACTCGTACAGATTATTCCGTCCTATGTAGACATCAATCACAGCCTGTGGATAAGTCTGTGAATAAGTCCAAAAATTCTGTGGATATAGCATCAAAAAATGTGGATATAGAACTACCAGATGTGGATAAAAGTGATCAAAATGTGGACAAATCTGTGTATAACTCCCAAGAATGTGGATATACAGAGGTTTTAGTTCGTTTGTACACAGGAAAAACACATCAAATTCGTGTGGCTTTCAGCCATATAGGTCACCCTCTTGTAGGGGATACCTTATATGGCGCACAGCCAACGGGGCAGCCGTTCCAATTGCGTGCTCAAAAGGTTGTATTTACACACATGCGCACAGGCGAGCGTATTACGGTTACCGCATAATTACCTCTAATTACTTCAATAGTTATCACTAGGTAAGTATTAAAAAGTGCGTAATATATAGTACATATTAATAATTAGATAGTAGTTTATTAACAATAGATCTACACTATAGATTGTGAAGTCACAATACATCAAATGTTCTAATTGAGAAATGAGAATTATTGATAACTTAGTAAAATCAATGATTTTATAGAAATTTTTCAAAAAATATAATGACAAATGATAATCGATAAGCTATAATAGAAATGTAAATAAATCGATAGGCTTCGATTTATAGCTTAGTGAATTGAATATAAGAGGTGTAGTTCAATATGATTTTGCAAGATAATAGTGCAGCACGTAATCGGGGGATTACGCTTGCTAGTATAAAAGGTATTATAGGTAACGTCGTTCTCGTTATTTTTAAAATGATTGTAGGCCTTGCGTCTAACTCTATCGCCATCATCCTTGATGCGGTAAACAACTTAACAGATGTTTTGTCCTCTGTATTGACCATCGTTGGTACAAAATTAGCAGCTAAGGGTGCCGATAAGGAGCATCCATTTGGTCACGGTCGTATAGAGTATATGACTACGATGGCCATTGCTTTCATCATTCTTGGTGCAGGCATTGGATCCCTCAAGGAATCTATTGAAAAATTCTTCACCCTGAGGTATCTACCTTTGATATTCCAAGCTTGGCGATTATCGCCGTTGCTATTGTGGTGAAAGTAGTGATGGGCCGTTATATTAAGGCACAAGGTGAGAAATACAAATCTGATGCCCTTGTAGCATCTGGTATAGATGCGCTCTTTGATGCGGTGATCACCTTTGCTACATTAGTATCTGCAGCGTTAGTATTCTTCTTTGACTTTGATATTCAAGGTTATGTAGGTGCGGCTATCTCTGTTTTAATTTTGAAGGCTGCTTATGACATTTTAAAAGAAATGTATAATCACTTGCTTGGCGTTCGTGCAGATGATAACTTAGTTCGTGAAATTAAAGAAACTATCGCTCAACATCCAAATGTGGGTGGTGTATATGATTTAGTATTAAATAGCTACGGTCCTGGTGAAACAATTGGATCCGTTCATATTACAGTGCCAGATACGATGACTATGGCAGATATTCATCCACTAACAAAAAGTATCGCCGTTCATCTTTATAAAAAATTTGGTATTGCTATGACCGTTGGCGTATATGCTGAAAACCAACCAAGTTTAGAAGTGCTTGAAGTAAGACAAGCTCTCGACCAAGTTGTAAGTCTATATACACATGTAGTACAAGTACATGCGTTCTACGTACAAGAAGAAAAGAAAGTTATTTACTATGATATTATCTTTGACTTTGACGAAGAAGATCCGCAGGGTACATTAGAAAAAATTAAAGCAGAAATGCAAAAACGCTGCCCTGAATATACACAATTTGCTATTGTGGATACAGACTTTAGTAACTAATAGTATAAAATAAAGGCTTCAATCCATCATCGACAGAATACGTTTTGTCGAGCATTGGTTGAAGCCTTTTCTTTTATTAGATTAGAGATTTAGTTATACTATACATAAGCGAGGTGACTCTATATTGCGATGGAATCAAATAATCAAGAGTACTAGTTTTGAAAAGAAGAATGACTTGATATAAAGTGATATAATACATATAATGTAATTTGTTGTATAAAATATAATTTATTTAGGGAGTCCTATCTAAGGAGAGATATAATGAAAAAAATTGCTCTTACAACGTTAGCTGTAATGGCAGCTGTTGGTGTATTGGCAGTTCAGCCTGCAGATGCAAAAAAGGTACAACAAGACCCAGTGGTATCACCTATCGAAATGCCTATGAATGATGAAATTCAACAGGTAAACGGTGTATCCAAAGCCACTAATAAAGAAACACAACGTTTGTCTAATAAATTAGCAGATGCTACTAAAGCTATGGTTAAAAAGAACTGGAAAACTATTTATGTTAAAGCAGTGCCTACGGGAGATAAGGCAGCTGTACGTTTCTATTATGTAGATACTAGAGGCCAAGTACATAATGGTCAAGTGATTAGAAATACAGGTTTATCTAAAGGTAAATACATGACAGGTTCTTTGCGTCAAGCTGAAGCTTTACAAGAACTAGTTAACCATTTAGAGCGTTCTGGTCAAGAGGTACCGTCCTCTATCGATATCATCATTACGCAAGGTGGATATCGCAGCAAAACGATCTTTAACTACGATGAAGATACAAGCAATCTTCCGGCGTATCAACAACAATATGAACAACAAAACTTCCCTACTATGAAGTAAAAGAAGAGCCCGTGCTATGCACGGGCTCTTTGTAGTTACGTAGACATCTTTTTATTAACTTATGTAATCGCCTTTTATTAGATTACGTAGTCATCGGAGTCGTCTTTTTTAGGTTTTTTGTAAATTTCTTTTACGCCAGCCATCTCGATAAGCTCTTCTCCAAGAGCATCTTCATCGTCCGTGTTAAGCATGGAGTAGAAGGCCCAAAGGATAACGAACCAAATTGGTGTGAACAAGAGGGCAATTCGCGTATCTTCGTTTAGCGCTAGAATAGCTAGAACGAAAACGAAGAAGCCGAGAATTACGTAATTCATTACTGGGTATAGTGGCATTTTGAATTTAGATTGTGCCGCTAACTCAGGGTTTTTCTTGCGATATTTGAGGTGACAAATAACCATCATGGCCCAAATAAAGATGAAGCAGAAGGTAGAGATAGATGTAATCATAACGAATACTGCTTCAGGCATTACGTAGTTAAGTACAACCGTAATCAATAATACGGCTGCAGAGAAAATCGTTGCTTGGTACGGTACGCTGCTGTGCGTTAAGCGACGCATAGAGCTAGGTGCGTGACCGCGTTTAGCAAGGGCATAAATCATACGGCCTGTACTAAAGATACCAGAGTTTGTAGCAGACGCAGCAGAGGTGAGTACCACGAGTTTACAATGCCTGCAGCGGCTGCGATACCAACAGCGGTAAATACGGCTACAAATGGACTAGCAGATGGGTTAACAGCCGTCCAAGGGTAAATACTCATGATGATAGCCAAGGAGCCCACATAGAATAAAATAATACGCAATGGAATGTTGTTGATGGCCATAGGAATAACCTTTTCAGGATCTTCCGTTTCGCCTGCTGTCAAACCTACGAGCTCGATGCCTGTGAAAGCAAATACAACCATTTGGAATGATAAGATAAAGCCCATCGTTCCGTTCGGGAACCATCCTCCATAGTTCCACATATTACTAAAGGCGGCGACACCCGCATCAGTAGTAAAGCCTGTGAAAATCATGATGATACCGATAATAATGAGGGAGATAATGGCAATTACCTTAATCAAGGCAAACCAGAACTCCATTTCGCCGAAATATTTTACAGCTGTTAAATTCATTAATAGTAAGGCGACAAGGACAATCAAGGCTGGAATCCATTGGGGTAGCCACGGTATCCAGTACTGCATATAGAGGCCTACGGCCGTCAAGTCTGCCATGGCTAGTGAAAGCCAACAGAACCAGTATGTCCATCCTGTGATAAAGGCAGCTCGATCACCTAAATAATCCTCGACGAAATCGATAAAGGAGTGGTGATTCAAGTTGGATAATAACAATTCGCCTAATGCTCTCATGATGAAGAAGCAGATAATACCTGTAATAAGGTAGGCGAAAATAATGGATGGACCGGCCAAGTGAATGGCTCGACCGGAGCCTAAGAATAAGCCTGTACCAATGGCACCGCCAATGGCGAGCAACTGTACGTGCCGGTTCTTAAGACCTCGTTTTAACTGATGCGTATCAGACATAGTAAAGACCTCTTTTCTACAAACTATCTACAAATATAAAAAGCCATGGATAACCATAGCCTCTATAATCTATAGAATCTATAAAACTATTTTCTTATAATACAGTATCTATTGTAAAAAGTCAAATGTATTTTATACAGTGGACATATAGAAAAAAATAGTATTATTAATATACGAATAAAAAGATAAATTATTCATTTTTTTAAGAGAATACTTTAGCCTTAAAATGGTTTCTAAAATTTGCTATAATGATACATAGAGTATATTTTACGTAAAACCGTGGAGGCTATTATGAGACGACAAGATCGCATGGTTACCAATATAGATGAAATTAAAGGTATTTTAAGTAGCACTCGTATCATTCATCTAGGTTTGATGGATGGTGATTATCCTTACGTGGTGCCCTTACATTTTTGGATATGAATTTATAGATGAGGTACTTTATATCTATGTACATGGCCATTATGAGGGGAAGAAGTTTAGTTTGATTCAAGCGAATCCCACATGTATTTATTGAAATTGATGGTAGCGATGAAGCCCTCGTTTCAGGTGGAGATATACCATGTAAATATAGCTCGGTATACTCTAGTGTGATGGGTCGTGGAGAGGCTACCTATTTAGAGGCTATTGATGAAAAGTCTCATGGCTTACAAGTATTGATGAAACATCAGACAGGTCGTGAGTTTACTTTTACAGAAGCCATGGTAAACTCTGTAGGCGTAGTTCGAATTAAAGTTGTTGATTATTCGGCTAAAAGACGAAGACAACTTGAACAAGATGCTATTATGCCGCCATTAACTAAATAATGATACAACAATCCTATTGAACTCTATTATGATATAGCGTTCAGTAGGATTTTTTTGCAAAAAATATAATATAGCTCTCTTATTAGGAGAACTTACTTACAGGATAGATTTTATAAAGGTTTTATGAAGTAGCACGAGCAACAGAATAATAATGGGATTTCTGATATATATAAAGAAAATATATCATTATATAAAGCGTATAATCGCTTAATGAGGAGAGAATATGAAAAAATTAATATGTAAATCCATTTTAGCTGCTATAGCTGTTGGTTTAGTATCTATAAGCTATGTATCCGCAGATACTGTTGATCAGTCTGTATCGATTAATAATTCTGAGGCCGCAGCTAAGTCTAAAAATGTTACGCCAAACATGAATAATGCTTCTCTAATTATACAAATACCAAGAATGCAATTAGTAGGCTGGCCTATAATGACTCAAGACAGTGCTCGTAACTTTAAGGGGATAGCAGAGGTTACTCAGAAATTACCGTATGAGGCTGAGGCACCTAGTTATATACCTTTTGGATATCAGCTTTATACAGCACGTCTTGATCGAAATGATGTGCTAGAGGTTGTATATTACAAAAGAAATGCACCTATCTATCAGGCTGGGGAAAAATTTATTACTAATGTTATGGCCTATCGAATGGGCTATTCCGTGGATACCGTAAGAGATACAGCGTATATTCCTGCAGAGTATAAGGACTATGAGTGGTCTGAGCAAGGTGAATCTGGCAAGGTGTATTATACAGGTAAGCCAGGAGTACAATTGATCCGTAGCATTACGTGGACGGAAGGTGGCATGGCGTACTCCTTATTCTTCTTAGAACCTGTGAAAGCAGTTGATGCTGAATTCTATAAGGAACATGTGGTGCCTGTAAAAATATAGATAGCTCACGTTATGAATTATTAGGAAACTATCCGGTTACGAAGATTTCAAACAAAACAATTGATGAATATAATAAAGAACGAATGATTCCTTAGCAGATAAACTGATGTTATACAAATTGTATCTAGAACAATATATTGTGTAATAGCGGTAGAATTTGTAATCGCTTATAAAGAGGAAAAAATATGAGAAAAACAATGTATAAGTTCGTTTTAGCTGTTATTGCTGCTGGGTTATTATCTGTAGGAATGGCCACAGCAGAAACGGTAGATACTCCTGATACTACAGATCAGGCTGGATCCACTAAAACACTTAAGCTCGGACATAACTTTAAAAATGTTGAGCCTAGAATGGATACCCTACAATGGCACTTTCATGATTGGCCTATAGAGAATACAAAAAAGGCGCATACTTTTAACGGAAAGCTATTAGAGGCAGCAAAGAAGCTTCCATATGAGGCTGAGGCACCTAGTTATATCCCTTATGGTTATGAAATCTATACAGTGCGGCAAGACAAAAATGATGTATTAGAGGTTGTATATTTTATAAGAAATTCCCAAATATATCGAGTTGGGAAGAGAAACTCTGGTAGTATTTTCGTTTATAGAATGGGCTATTCAGTGGAAGATGTAAAAGATGTACCGTATGTTCCTGCTGAGTATAAGGACTTTGAATGGTCTGAACAAGGTGAATCTGGCGAAGTCTTTTACACCGGGGATCCAGCAGCACAACTAATTCGCAGCATTACGTGGACAAAAGACGGTATGGCATATTCCTTACTGTTCTTAGAATCTGTAAAATCAGTTGATGCTGAATTCTATAAGGAACATGTGGCGCCTGTAAAAAATAGATAGCTCATGTAGCAATTTATTTGGAATAAAGCGAAAATGTGTGTAACCGCTCAAAGAGGAGAGAATATGAAGAAACTAATAACATCTGCTGTTTTATGTGCCACGATGGCTACTGCAGTAAGCACCTTTGGCGTACAGCCAGTTAGTGCTACATACCCGTTAATAGATAAAAATGGTAATACCGTTCCTGTTGAACGAGATGTAGATAATAAAGAGCTCATCGATGATAATAAAAAACTGGCTGATCGTTATCGTTGGTATGATCAAGTTGATGATTATGATTTAGTTGAAACTAATATTGAGAGTACTGTGCAGGAATTTGGCTATCCTATACAAGTTCCGTCTTATATGCCTAAAGACTATGCAGTACGTGATGTAAAAGCCAAGGACCATGATGTATTAGAAATCGTTTATACAGAAACGGGCCGTGATGGAGAATTTGGTCCGAAGCTAACCTTCTCTAATACAGATATTGTATATCGTATGGGTTGGGCTATTGATACAGTAGTAACACCTATATTAGAAAAGACAAATTACAATGCTAAGGATGCAGTTAGATTTACTACCCCTAATGGAATTTCTGTATATACGTTAGGTTCTAGAAAAGACGCTATTCAAATTGCTTACTGGGAAAAAGATAATAAAGTTTATATGCTCTACTTTGCTTCTTTAAGAAATCAAAACTTTGTAAGCAAAATTGTAGACTCTGTAGGTCCTGTGAGTAACGTAGCCGTTGATGATAATCGACTACGTGGTGACCGCAATGATGAGCAACATATTGAAGAACCTGTTAAACAAAAGGTTGAAATAGATTGGCCTCCTTATGAAACGATTGGGTTGCCATTGCGTACACATACGAATTCTGTGTGGCCTATACTTACCAGCAAAACCATCGGTCTACCTAGCGGTGTAATCGATGCATCTCATAAGGTGTCCTATGACGTATCTGTACCAAGTTATTTACCCCTTGGTTATACATACTATGCTACACATTTTTATGACAATGATGTATTAGAAACTGTATATTGGAAGCAAGGTAAAGAGTATCAAGAACGCAGTGGCCGTTGGGTAACTCATACGATGGTCTTCCGCATGAGCTACTCTATGGATACTGTACGGCCTGAAGAATATATCCCAATGGAGTATCATGACGTATATTGGAGCGACTCTACTCCAATAGGGGAGGTTCACTATACAGGGGATGTAGATAAGGGCTTAGTACGCAGTGTTACGTGGTACAAGGATAATATGGCGTATTTCTTGTTCTTCCAAGTGCCTGTAAAAGCATCTGAAGCAGACTTTTATAGAGATCATGTAGTACCATTAAAAGATATCGATCCAAGTCGTACAGACTTAATTGGTGTAAAAACAATTCGTTAAACTAAACAGTAATAAGACTGTATAGTACAGTTTTGATATCAAAGAGTATTAGCAGTTAATAAAAACTGTACATAATAAAAAGATAGTACATAATAAAAAGATAGTACATAATAAAAAGAACCTATCTCCTAGATATATTACTAATGTAGTGACCCCAAAAAGTTAGACTTTTATTTCCGAGTAACCTAAACTGGTTGCTCGGAATTTTTTATGCTGCAGTAGTAGCTAAACGATAGTCAACTGGACTTAGCCAGTTCAATTTTTCCTTAATTCGTTTAGTATTGTAATACATAATATAGTTTTCAATCGCCATTTTTAACTCATCATAACTATGAAAGGTATTGTCATAATACATCTCTTGTTTTAAGATAGCAAAAAAGTTTTCCATTGGTGAATTGTCGAGACAATTACCTCTTCTAGACATACTTTGAAATATGTTATGCACTTTTAAATTATGTTGATACGCTTTCATTTGGTAACCCCAACCACGGTCAGAATGAAATGTCCGTCGATACTTAGCATCAGCAGTCTTTTCAATCGCCTGTTGTTGTGCTGAAAGTATAGACTCAGCCGATGGTGTAGGACTTATACTAAAACTAATAATTTCAAGATTATATAAATCCATAAATGGATCTAAGTATAGTTTTCCAACTTTCAAAGCACCGTTTGCATCTAGTTCATAATACTTAAATTCAGTTGTATCTGTAGTAATTTTTTGATGTGGTTGACTGCAATAGAATCTACGCTTAATGCGATTAGGTGCAATCCGTCCTTTAACGCCTTTATATGAGTTATATTTTCGGCTCTTACGGGAGAATGCTATTACTTGCAGATTGAACTTTTGCATAATTCGTTGCAATCGTTTCTTATTAATAACAATACCTCGTGATCGCAACAAAGGTAACAATCTTCTATATCCATAGTTGGGATGGTCCTTACGAATATCTTCAATAGCTATTCGTATTTGTAGATCTGGATCTACTCGGTCAAAGCGCTGTTGCCAGTACATATATGTTGCTTTTTGGAAAACGTAAGGCAGCAAGAATCTCAGTTAGTTTGAATTCTCTTCGGAGACTGCTAATGATTCTTGCTGTTCTTTTCATTTTTCGAGCGTCCTCGAGGCGCAATCTCCTCAATTCTTTTTAAATAGGCATTCTCTATTTGAGCGTAGCGTAATTGTTTTTCAATTCTAAAAATACGAGCTTGCTCTGGTGTTAATTCTTTTTTTCTTCTTTTTGGTTACGTGATTTAGTATGTGTGGTAATCTTTGCTTTTTTTCATCTGTTCGACTCATGGTAGGTATTCGTCCTTTCGGTCGCTCGACAAAAAGCATTGGTCCCATATTTCATAAAATCCGATTTCCAGCGAGCTATTAATGAAGGATTATTCAGCCCATATTGTAATGCAATTTGCCGATACGATAATTCACTAGTTAAGTATGACTCTACCACAGCTAGCTTAAATTCTGAAGTATATCTTGTATTATTTCGCTTTCGACACAAACCATCTTTACCAAATTCTTTAAATGCACTAATCCAACGACGAACTTGCGATGTAGTCTTTACACCATATTTCTTAGTTAAATACTCATATCCACCTTCGCCGTTTAGATATGCGGTAACGACTTTTTAATTTAAATATAAGGCTATATTTTTGCCATAGAAAAAAACCGACCTCCTTAACGTTAAGATTTTTTTGGTCTAACATTAAGGGGTCGGTTCA